>ERZ650311.87-NODE-87-length-56502-cov-7.033430_pt1 | contig 56502 bp, 63 predicted proteins | sample MGYA00376247_ERZ650311 | MGnify/ENA primary metagenome ERZ650311 (study PRJEB26733, sample SAMN07839324) | wastewater metagenome | biome: small river; feature: stream; material: water | place: USA: North Carolina | collected 2016-07-28 ... | reverse complement strand
GGACCACATCAAGTTCACCACCCAGCCGCTGGACTATCCGGAGGACAAGACCGAACTGCTGCGGGCCTTCGAGTGGATGGAATGCGAGAAGATCCTGCTGTTCTCCTCGGACTACCCGCATTGGACCTATGACGACCCGCGCTGGCTGGTCAAGCACCTGCCCGAGCACGCCCGCGAAGCCGTGATGTTCCGCAACGGCCTCGAGACCTACAAGCTGCCCGCGACGGTCCCGGCCCTCGAGGGCCAGATGCGGGTCTTCTGACTGATGGCACAAGAAAAGCAGCCCAGGCTGGCGCAGGGCCGCGAGCACGTGGTGGCCACCGTCGACGAGATCCCGCCCGGCACACACAAACTGGTGCCGATCGGGCGGCACGGTGTCGGTGTCTACAACGTCAACGGGACGTTCTACGCCATCGCCAACTACTGTCCGCACGAGGGCGGCCCGCTGTGCTCGGGACGCCCACGCGGCCGCAACATCGTCGACGAGAGCGTTCCCGGCGATGCGGTGATGGTGCGGGACCTGGAGTTCATCTACTGCCCGTGGCATCAGTGGGGTTTCGAACTGGCCACCGGGACCACCGCGGTCAAGCCCGAGTGGAGTATCCGCACCTATCCCGTCCGAGTGGTGGGCGACGACGTGCTCGTGATGGCATGACCGGCCCGCAGCTCCGCGACGGCGAGCAGGTCCTCGAGGTCAACGGCGGCAACGTCGTGTACGAGATCCTCGGTGAGACCGGGGAGTTCATCACACTCACACCGGGCGGGCGCTACAGCAAGGACATCGAGGGCCTGCGTCCGCTCGCCGACGAATTGGTCAAGGGCGGCTACCGCGTGCTGCTGTGGGACCGGCCCAACTGCGGAAAGTCCGACCTGCAGTTCTACGGTCAGAGCGAATCCCACATGCGTGCCGACACGCTGCACGCCCTGATCACCGGACTGGGCATCGGCCCGTGCATCATCGCCGGCGGATCCGGCGGGGCGCGGGACTCGATCCTGACCACGATCCTGCATCCCGAGGTCGCCACCAAGCTGGTGGTGTGGAACATCGTCGGCGGCGTCTACGGTTCCTTCGTCCTGGGCTCCTACTACCTGGTGCCGAGCATCCTGGCGGTGCGCGGCCTCGGCATCAAAGGCCTGCTGCAGGTCGACGAGTGGAAGGAACGCATCGCCGAGAACCCGGGTAACTCCGATCGCATCCTGGCCATGGACTCTGACGAATTCCTGCGGGTCATGCTGCGCTGGCTCAACGCCTTCGTGCCCAAGCCCGGGCAGGCGATACCCGGTGTCGATGACGAGTTGTTCGGCGACATCAAGGTTCCCACGCTGATCATCCGCGGCGGCGAGAACGACTGGGACCACCCCAAACGCACCTCGCTGGAGGTCAACTGCCTGATCAAGGGATCCACCCTGATCGACCCGCCGTGGCCGGAGGACGCCTGGGAGCGGGCCGGCGAGGACCGCGCGTCCGGGAAGGTCAAGCGGTTCAACATGTTCGACACCTGGGTGCAGGCCGCGCCCGCCATCCTCGACTTCGTCGGCCGATGAGCACCGGCTCACACGGTGCGGATGTGCACCTCACAGTTTGTCGAGGCCTCCAGGGCGGTGAACACGCGGCTCTCGGGGATGCGCTCCATATCGGCCTTGCGCAGCGTCACCCGGATGATGTCGTAGCCGTCGTCACCGGGCGTGCGGTCGATCCGGCCGGTCAGACCGAACCCGGCCAGTACACCGTGCGCGTCCTCATCGGTCCCCCGGCTGACAAACGTCATGGTGCCCGCGGTGGGCGTGGTGCCGAAGGCGTTGGCACACATCGTGATCGCCATGCACTGCAGCTCCTCCGGGTCGGCACCGGTCATCAGCAGCTCGGCCTCGCGACGACCACGCGGCATCGCGGCGATGTTGTTGTCGACCAGCTCGACACCGGATTCGGCGGCCAGCGTCCGCAGCGTCGCCACGCCGGCGGTCAGCTGCTCCGGCGACAGTGCACCCGTCGGGTCCACGTCGACGCGGACAACGGCCGTTCTCATGCGCCACAGCCTAGCGAGCCGGTGGCGAGGACCCGAGACAGAAGAGGTGAGCGATGAGCGGGACCGCGCAGGCCGGCACCGTGCTGACGGTTGCCGCCGCCCCCGGCGTCACCCCGCGGCTGCTGCGTCTGCCTGCGGCGGTCGAGACGCACAGCGCCTACCTCGCCGACGGCGGGTATGCGCTGCTGGACAACGTCGAAACGCTGCTGGCCGAGGTGGACCGGTCGGGTCTGCTGGGCCGCGGTGGTGCCGCCTTCCCCCTCGGGGTGAAGCTCCGCACGGTGCGCGCGGCGCACCTGCGGGGTCACGAGACCGTGGTGGTGGCCAACGGCGAGGAGGGCGAGCCGGCCTCGGTGAAGGACCGCTGGTTGCTGCGGCACCGGCCGCACCTGGTGCTCGACGGGGTACGCCTGGCGGCCCGGTTGGTGGGCGCGCAGCGCGCCTATGTCTACGTCTCCGACCGGGCGGCGGCGCTGGCCGTCGACCACGCGCTCGACGAGGTCGGGTTCGACACCCTCGGCGGCCTGGACATCTCGATCGTCACCGTCGATCCGGGTTACGTGGCCGGCGAGGAGACCGCGGCGGTGCGGGTGATCAACGGCGGGCCGGCCAAACCCGCCGACAAGCCGCCCCGGCCGTTCCAGCACGGTGTTGCCGGGCACCCGACGCTGGTCAGCAACGTCGAGACGCTGGCGAACCTGCCCTACGTGGCCGCCCACGGCGCCGCGGAGTTCCGCTCGGCGGGCACCGAAGCCTCGCCGGGCACGTTCCTGGTGACCGTCACCGGAGCGGGACGGCCGCCGGCGCTCTACGAAGTCCCGCACGGAGTGCCCTTCACCGATCTACTTGCCCTGCACGGCGTTTCGCCCGACCAGGTGCGAGGCGCCCTGATGGGTGGATACTTCGCCGGGCTGCTGGATCGGGCGGTGCTGGACACAACGCTGGACCACGAGACGTTCCGCGCGATCGGCAGCGGTCTGGGTTGCGGCGCGGTGGCGATCCTGACCGACGACTGCCCGGTCGCCGTCGCGGCCTCGGTGCTGGCCTACTTCGATCGCGAGAACGCCGGGCAGTGCGGTTCGTGCTTCAACGGGACCGCCGCGATGGCGGCCGCCGCCGGTGCGTTGCGCGACGGTGCGGCGACCGCGGAAGACGTTGCCCGACTGGACCGCTGGTCGGTGGTGTTGCGCGGCCGGGGCGCCTGCGCGACGCTCGACGGCGCCGCCAACGTCGCGGCGAGCCTGCTCAAACGCTTCCCGCAACTCGTCGAGCAGCACCTCGCCGGGCGCTGCGAGACCTGCCGCGACGGCACCTTCAGCGCCCAGCGTCCGTACGAGGTGGAGGCGTCCCGATCATGAGTGATCACCTGCGAATCCGGCTCGACCGCACGATCTGCGACGGGTTCGGCGCCTGCGCCCGGCACGCACCGGACTACTTCTCCCTGGACGATTGGGGGTACGCCGCGCTCATCGGGGACGGCACCGTCCCCGACAACGACCGGCCCGCCGTGCTGCGCGCGTTGTTCGACTGCCCGGTGCACGCCATCGTCGAGGTCACCGACGACGAGTTCGCCGGTGAGGGCCGGCCCGAATCCACTGCTGCCGACGAGGAACCGGTGTTCGAGGCCCGCTGGGGCTTCGCCCAGTGAGCACCGGAGGGACTCGCGCACCGCTGCCGCAACTCACCGCGGAGACCGAGTTCTTCTGGACGTCGGGCGCCGACGACACCCTGCGCATCCAGGAGTGCCGGGGCTGCGCGGCGCTGATCCACCCGCCGCAGCCGGTGTGCCGGTACTGCGGCGGGCACGACCTCGGCCCGCGGGCGGTCAGCGGGATCGCGGTGTTGTCGGCGTTCACCGTCAACCACCGGTTCGCCATCCCCGGCCTGGCCGCGCCCTACGTCGTCGCCCAGGTCGCGATCCGGGAGGACCCGCGGGTCCGGTTGACCACCAACATCGTCGATGCCGATCCCGACGATCTGGAGATCGGGCAGCTCGTCGAGGTGGTCTTCGAGAAGAACGACGACGTCTACCTGCCGCTGTTCCGGCCGCTGACGCCCACCCAGTTCGGGGAGCAACCGGCCGACGAGATCGCGCCGCAGGACTTCGCCCGTCACGTCCGGCCGCCGTTGATGTCGGCGAGGTTCGAGGAACGCTCGGCGATCACGGGCATCGGCGCCTCCCGGCTAGGCCGGCGGCTGATGGTCAACCCGCTGTCGTTGACGGTCGAGGCCTGCGAGGCGGCCGTCGCCGACGCCGGCCTGACGTTCGCCGACATCGACGGGCTGTCCACCTATCCCGGCCTCGACGTCGCCGGGATGGGCGAGGGCGGTGTCACCGCACTGGAGGGCGCGCTGGGCCTGCGGCCCACGTGGATCAACGGCGGCATGGACACCTTCGGTCCCGGTGGCTCGGTGATCGCCGCGATGATGGCGGTGGCGACCGGGATGGCCCGGCACGTGCTGTGCTTCCGCACGCTGTGGGAGTCGACGTTCCAGGAGTTGCTCAAGCAGGGCAGGATGGCGCCGCCCGGTGGTCTGCGCACCACCAGCTGGCAGATGCCGTTCGGTGCCACCTCGGCCGCGCACACGCTGGCGCTCAACGCGCAGCGGCACTTTCAGCGTTACGGCACCAGCCGGGAGACGTTGGGCTGGATCGCGCTGAACCAGCGCGCCAACGCCGCGCTGAACCCGACCGCGATCTACCGCGATCCGATGAGCATGGACGACTACCTGTCGGCCCGGCCGATCACCACGCCGTTCGGGTTGTACGACTGCGACGTGCCGTGTGACGGCGCGGTCGCAGTGATCGTCTCGGCGGTCGAAGCCGCCCGCGACCTGCCGCGCACACCCGTTCTGTTCGAGGCGGTCGGCACCCAGATCGTCGAGCGCACCGACTGGGACCAGACCACGCTCACCCACGAGCCGCAGGTGCTGGGGCAATCCGCCCACCTGTGGTCACGAACATCGTTGCGGCCCAGTGACGTCGACGTCGCCGAGCTCTACGACGGGTTCACCTTCAACTGCCTGTCCTGGATCGAGGCGCTCGGCTTCTGCGGTATCGGCGAGGCCAAGGACTTCCTCGACGGCGGCACCAACATCGCCCGAGACGGCTTGTTACCGCTCAACACCCACGGCGGGCAGCTCTCCCACGGCCGCACCCACGGGATGGGCCTGATTCACGAGGCGGTCACCCAGCTGCGCGGCGAGGCCGGCGAGCGTCAGGTGGCCGGCGCGAAAGTGGCGGTCGCCAGCAGCGGCGGCCTGACTCCGAGCGGGGTGCTGCTGATGCGGGTGGACACGTGAGCTCCGCACCGGCCGCTCGCCGCGTCGTCCCCGTCGACGGGATGCCGATGTCGGGATTGTTCGCCGAGGCCGCCGAACCCAGGGCGGTCATCGTGGCGCTGCACGGCGGAGCGTCGTCGGCGGCCTACTTCGACTGCCCCGGCCATCCCGAGCTGTCGCTGCTGGCGCTGGGCGCCGCAACGGGTTTCACGGTGATCGCCCTGGACCGGCCCGGCTACGGCACGTCGGCGCCGTATGCCGACATGATGTGGGACCCGGCGCGTCGGGTCGAGCTCGCGTACGCGGCGACCGACGCGATGCTCGGCTCCCGTCCGCGCGGGGCGGGGGTGTTCCTGCTCGCGCACTCCAACGGCTGTGAACTCGCGCTGCGGATGGCGGCCGACCAACGCGACCACCACCTGCTGGGTCTCGAGTTGGCCGGCACCGGGCTGCGCAAGTATCCCGCGGCCGCCGAGATTCTCAGCCAGGCCACCCCCAGCCACCGGCCGGCCGGACTGCGTGAGTTGATCTGGGCGCCCGAGGAACTGTATCCGCCGGACGTGATCAACACGGTGGGGTCGGCGGGTGCGCCGCCGCAGGAGGCCGAGATCTCCACGCACTGGGCGACGCGGGACTTCCCGGCGCTGGCTGCCCAGGTGCGGGTCCCGGTGCGCTTCACCGCCGCCGAGCACGAGCGGGTGTGGGATTCCACGCCCGAGGCGCTCGCCGACATCGCCGCGCTGTTCACCGCGTCCCCCGGGGTCGAGATTCATCGCCAGCGAAACGCGGGCCACAACCTCAGCCTGGGGCTGAGTGCCGGGCAGTATCACGCGGGTGTGTTGGTCTTCGCCGAACAGTGCAGCAACGCCGAATCGAACAAGGAGGCCGGCTAATGCGGGTGGGATTCATCGGGTTGGGCAGCCAGGGCGCGCCGATGGCGCGCCGCATCGTCGAGGCGGGACACCCGACCACGCTGTGGGCCCGCCGTCCCGAATCGGTGGAGCCGTTCGCCGACACCGCCGCCACGGTCGCCGCCACGCCGGCCGAGCTCGCCGCCGCCAGCGACCTGGTCTGCCTGTGCGTCGTCGGCGACGACGACGTCCTGGACGTGGTGACCCGGGACGACGGCGTGCTGGCGGGGCTGGCGCCCGGCGGGGTGATCGCGGTGCACAGCACCGTGCACCCGGACACCTGCCGCGACCTCGCCGAGCGGGCCCGCGCCAAGGGTGTGGCGGTGATCGACGCGCCGGTCAGCGGCGGCGGACCCGCCGCGGAGGCCGGCACCCTGCTGGTGATGGTCGGCGGCGACGAGGACGTGGTGGAGAAGGCACGTCCGGTCTTCGCCAGCTACGCCGAGCCGATCGTGCACCTGGGACCGGTGGGCGCCGGGCAGGTGACCAAGCTGCTGAACAACCTGTTGTTCAGCGCGCATCTGGCCACCGCCAAGACCGCACTGGACCTCGGCCAGGGACTCGGGGTGGCACCGGAGAAACTCGCCGAGGTGATCGGCCGCGGCTCGGGCAACAGCTTCGCGCTGACCAGCGTCGCGCGCTTCGGCGGCAGCCTGGACATGCTCAAGCAGGTCGCCGGCGGACTGCTGCACAAGGACGTCAGCCTGATCGCCGACATCGCCGCCAAGGCCGGCGTCGAACCCGGAGCGGTGCTCGATGCCGCCGACGCCGCATTGGTGCTACTGGACAACCCGCGATGAAGATCGGGTTCGTCGGCGCGGGCCGGATGGGCGCCCCGATGGTGCGCCGGCTGGCCGAGGCCGGCCACACCGTCGCGGCCCTCGGCCGCGACGACGAGAAGCGTTCGGCGATAGCCGAATTGGGCGCACGCCCGGTCGCCTCGCTCGCCGAGGTCACGGCCGGCGCCGACGCCGTCATCGTGTGCGTGTTCACCGACGAGCAGGTTCGCCGCGTGTGTCTCGACGACGGCCTGCTGGCGGCCATGCCGTCGGGATCGGTGCTGGTGCTGCACACCACCGGCAGCCCCAGCACCGCCGAGGCGCTGGCCGAGGCCGGCCGGCCCGGCGGGATCGCCGTGGTGGACGCGCCGGTCAGTGGCGGGCCGCACGATATCGCGGCGGGCACGGTGACGGTGTTCGCCGGCGGTGCCGAAGCTGCCGTGCAGACGGTGCGCCCGGCGCTGTCCGCCTACGCCGAGCCGGTGCTGCACGTCGGGCCGACCGGCAGCGGTCAACGGGTCAAGCTGGTCAACAACACGCTGTTCGCCGCGCAGATCGGGATCGTGGCCGAGGCGGTCCGGCTGGCCGGACGCCTCGGCGTCGACGAGGCGACGCTGCTGGGCGCGCTGCCGCACGGCAGCGGCACCAGCAGGGCGTTGACATCGATCGCGGCGGCGGGTTCGGCGGATCGTTTCATCGCCGCGGTCGGCGAGTTCGTCGGCAAGGACGTCGCCGTCATCCGCGCCACCGTCGCCGAATTGGGTGGCGACCTAGGCATGCTCGACGACGCCGTCGACGCCGGTCTCGCGGGGTCCCGTCGATCGTGAGCGGACAAGAATTCACCTCTCCCGCCAAGCACCCTGTTAGCGTTACGATCGGCGAACAATCCGTAACGCTTCAGGCCCTGACCTCGTCTCGGAGGATTACGCAATGACTCAGGCCGAACTCGTCTTCGATCCGTTCTCGGAAGAGTTCTTCAACAATCCGTTCGACATCTACCGGCGGATGCAGGACGAAGCACCGGTCTACTACCACCCAGGCATGGACTTCTACGCCCTGACCCGGCATGAGGACGTGGCCATTGCCATGAAGGACCACGAGACGTACTCGTCGGCGCGGGGCTGCGATCTGGCCATGGTGCAGTCGAGCGAGCCGCCGCCGAAATCGATCATCTTCATGGACCCGCCCGAGCACCGCCACATGCGCAGCCTGCTGAACAAGGCGTTCACGCCGCGCACCATCCAGGCCCAGCGCGACACCGTCGTCGAGCAGATCGACCGGTTCCTGTCCGCGGCCGACCCGGACGACTTCGACGTGGTTCAGGACTTCTCCGGCCCCTTCCCGGTCGAGGTGATCACCCGGATGGCCGGTGTCCCCGCGGAATACCGCCAGCAGGTCCGGCATTGGATCGACACCTCACTGCACCGCGAACCTGGCCAGATCGGGGTCAGCGAAGCGGGCATGCAGGCCAACATCGAGACCGCGATCTACTACTACAACCTGGTGCAGGAGCGGCGCGCCGAGCCGCAGGACGACATGATCAGCAAGCTCATCGCCGCGGAGATCCCCGATGACGACGGGAACATGCGCAAGCTGGATGACATCGAGATCTGTGGATTCGCAACGCTTCTCGGCGGGGCCGGCGCCGAGACGGTCACCAAGTTGCTGGGCACCGCGGTGGTGAACTTCGCCCGGTTCCCCGACCAGTGGCGGAAGCTGCTCGACGACCGGAGCAAGATCCCGGCCGCCGTGGAGGAGATGCTGCGCTACGAGGGCCCGGTGCAGTACAACGTGCGCTACACCCTCAAAGAGGCACGGCTGCACGGCCAGTCGATCCCCGCGGGCAAGCCGGTGTTCCTCATCGGCGCGGCCGCCAACCGCGACCCGCGGGCCTTCACCGACGCCGACAAGTTCGACATCGACCGGGACCGCACCGAGGCGCAGAACCTCGGCCTGGGCTACGGAATCCACAGCTGCCTCGGCGCAGCGCTCGCCCGGATGGAGAGCGCCATCGCGCTGGAACGGCTGCTGGAGTTCATGCCGCGCTACGAGGTGCAGTGGGATCGCCTCGAGCGGGTACACATGCAGAATGTCGCCGGTTGGCACACGGTCCCGGTAAAGGTGTTGCGATGAAGATCAAGGTGGATTTCGACCTCTGCGAGGCCAATGCGATCTGCATGGGCATCATCCCGGAGGTGTTCCAGGTCGACGAGCAGGACTACCTGCACGTGCTGTCCGACGAGGTGACCCCGGAGAACGAGAAGCAGATTCGCGAAGCGGTGCGTCAGTGCCCGCGGCAGGCGATCGCGATCGTCGACTAGCCGGTGCCCGAAACCCGGACGGGTCGCCCACCGAATCTGGCTCAGCCCTGGGCGCCGCACCGCCGCCGGATCTACCTGGCGGTGGCGGCGTGGACCAGCATCGTATTCGTTGCGATGACGGTCGGTGTCGCCGCCGGGCTGATCGAGCCGACGTTCACCTCCGACGTCGTCGCCAATCTTCTGTTCGGCGTACCGGTGCTGGTGTTGCCGGTGGTGCTGCTCTGGGATGCGCCCGGCGAGAACCGGTCCCGCCTCGAGCGCAGTGCCGAACTGACGTTGTTCTACCTGCCGTACACCGCGGCCAGCCAGATCGGCTACGAGTTGGTGTTTCTCATCGGCCACCCGCTGGGCTGGTGGACGCCGACGACCGATCCGGGGTGGAAGTGGTTGTGGTGGCAGTACGGACTGGCCGACACCCGCTACGCCAGCGGCAATCCGTGGACATTCGGATTGGAGGTCGTCGGTGTCCTCACCGGTGTGACGGTGTTCGCGGTGTGGACCCGGCTGATCCGCACCGATCTGGGCCCGGAGTCTCGAATCCGTTGTCTGTGGCTGGCATTCACCGGGGTGGCGATCCTGATGAGCAGCACGGCGGTGTACTTCATCTCGGAGGTGGGCGCGGGCTTCGCCGACATCGGCCAGGGCGCGTTCGGCCTGTGGTTCAAGTTCGTGGGCGAGAACGTTCCGTTCATCGTGCTGCCACCGCTGGTGCTCTACGCGATCCACCTGCAGATCGACCGGCTCACCCGGTGGGCCGGGCGCCACGACCCGGACGGCTGAGCCGCGACCTCAGCCGGCCGCGGGTACGAGATCGGCGCCGATCGGCGGCCGGCTCATCGCGCCGCTGCGGAACGTCTCGACGGGTTCGACCGAGGTGTCGGTGATCGCCGCGGCCGCCAGGGCCTGCGCCTTGAAGACCCGCGCGGCCGAACTCAGCCGGTGCTGCACCGAGTCCACGCCGCGACCCAGCCCGGTGGGTGAGACATCACCCCACACCGCGACCTCGGTCACGCCCTGATCCAGCGCGCGCCGGACACCCTCGCGAACTCGTTCGTCGCGGTCGATCAGGCCGGCGGCCACCGCGAGCGCCTGAGGATGCGGCTGGTCGTCACCGGCCGCCACCACCGACTCGAAGTCCACCGGCTCGGCACCCAGGATCTTCAGCGGCCGCACGTCCCCGTCTCGGTCCGTGTCACTGGCGAGCAGCACGTTGACATCCCAGCCGGCCATCACCCGGTCGAACATCCAGCCGCCGGCGTAGCGGACCGCCTCGGCGACGCTGGGCGCCACCACGTCGAGTCGGTACCTCATGATCCGGCGACCGGAGCCAGCTGGCTCGCCAGCGATCGGGAATACTCCTGGAACACATCGGTCAGCGGAATCGTCGGGTCGAGTAGCCATGAGGTCTCCATTCCGTTCACAAATGCCAGTACTTCCACGGCCTTGACGGCCGGGTTCACGTCTGTTCGGTAGCGCCCCTCGGACTGCCCGATTCGAATCCGGTCGGCGATGATCTGCACCGCCGCGCGGTAGCGCGAGACCAGGCGGTCGTGCAGGGGTGCGTCCGCGGCGATGTTCTCGGCCATCAGCACCGCGAAGGTGCCGACCAGCTCGGGTGACCGGTAGAACCGTTCGGCCGCGCTGGCGATCGCTTCGGCCAGGTCGCCGGTGTGCCGGTAGGCGTGCTGTTCGTCGTCGCTGTCCCGGGCATCGAGGACCGCGTGCAGCAGCTGCTCCTTGGACTCGAAGTGGTGCAGCAGGCCGGCGGAGGTCACCCCGGCCTCCCTGGCGATCTGAGCCAGGGTGGTGTTGCGCCAGCCGTTGCGGGCCAGCAGCCGCTGCGCGACGTCGAGAATCCGCTGCTTGCGGTCGTCACCCTTGGCGAAAAGGGTCGCGTAGGGGCGGCGGTCAGCACTGGCGAGAGCCGACGATTCGGGCGCGGTCACCGGGCTCCCTTCGGGCTGAACCAACCTAGTGAACCCACAGTAGGTTGGTTTGCGGGGTGTGACAAGGGTCGCACCAGAAAAAAGTTCGGTTGCCCGTAGGGACTCGCGAGATCTGCCGTAGGGACTCGCGAGATCGGCACCACGGTCGTGATTCGGGCCGGACAACGACCCTGGTGTAGGTCTCGGCGCAGCTACAGCCCGAGCGAGCCCCGGGTCAGTTGATGAGCTCGACGATCGTGGCGTTGGCGGTGCCGCCGCCCTCGCACATCGTCTGCAGCCCGTAACGGATGTCGTTGTCACGCATGTGATGCAGCATCCGGGTCATCAGCACCGCACCGGATCCGCCCAGCGGGTGGCCGAGCGCGATGGCCCCGCCGAGTGGGTTGAGCCGGTCCTCGTCGGCCCCGGTGTCGGCCGCCCACGCCAGCGGCACGGGGGCGAAGGCCTCGTTGACCTCGAAGACCCCGATGTCGCCGATGCCGAGCCCGGTCTTGCCGAGCACCTTCGCCGTCGCCGGTATCGGGCCGGTGAGCATCAGCACCGGGTTGGCGCCGGCAACCGCACCGGCCACGTAGCGGGCGATCGGAGTCCAGCCCTGGGCCGCAGCATGCTCCGGGGTGGTGACCAGGATGGCGGCCGCTCCGTCGGAGATCTGCGAGGAGTTGCCGGCGTGGATCACGCCGTCATCGGTGAAGGCCGGCTTGAGCGCGGCGAGCTTCTCGGCCGTGGTGCCGCGCCGGATGCCCTCGTCGGCGGTGACGACACCGGCGTCGGTGGGCACCGCGACGATCTGGTCGGTGAACGCGCCGCGATCCTGCGCGGCGGCCGCCAGTTCGTGTGAGCGGGCCGAGTACTCGTCGAGCCGGGTCCGCGTGAAGCCCCACTTCTCGGCGATCATCTCCGCGGAGATGCCCTGGTTGAACGAGAAGTCTTCGTAGCGCTGCAACACCTTCGGTCCGTACGGCATCCCGGTGGCCCGCGCCGACCCGAGCGGTACCCGGCTCATCACCTCGACACCGCCGGCGACGACGACGTCCTGCTGGCCGCTCATGACGGCCTGCGCCGCGAAGTCCAGCGCCTGCTGGCTGGACCCGCAGGCCCGGTTCACCGTCGTGCCCGGAATCGACTCCGGCCAGCCCGCGGCGAGCACCGCGAACCGGCCGATGTTGCTGGACTGGTCACCCACCTGGGACACGCAGCCCCACACCACATCGTCGACGGTCGACGGGTCCAGCCCGGTCCGGTCGACGAGGGCGTTCAGCACCACCGCTGAGAGATCCGCCGCGTGCACCCCGGACAAACCGCCGTTGCGCTTGCCGACCGGTGTGCGCACCGCTTCGACTATCACTGCCTCACGCATCACTGCTCCTCCTACTCACGCCACCACGCCCCGCTCACGCAGCCGCCCGATCTCGTTGCCGGACAATCCCAATTCGGCGAGAACGGCGTCGGTGTGCTCACCGAGGCCAGGGACCGGCCCCATCGGCTGCTCGTAGCCCTCGATGATCGGCGGCGGCAGAATCGCCCGGATGGGCCCGGCCGCGGTCTGCACCGTTCGCCAGCGGTCGCGGGTGCTCAACTGCGGATGCTCGAGCACCTCGCTCGGCAGGTTGTACCGGGCATTGCCGATGCCCGCGGCATCGGCAACCTTCTGGACCTCCACGAGATCATGCCTGCCGCACCAGCTTTCGATGGCCTCGTCGAGGACAGCGCGGTTGGCCACCCGGTCGGAGTTGGTGGCGAACCGCGGGTCGTCGGCGAGGTCCGGGCGTTCGATGATCTCGCGGGCCAACCGCTGCCACTCCCGGTCGTTGGTGGTGCCCAGCACCACCGTCTGGCCGTCGGCGGTGCGGTATGCCCCATAGGGCGCCACCGCCGGCGAACTCATGCCCAGCGGCTGCTGGTCGACCCCGGAGTGCTGGGTGTAGGTCAGCGGGTAGCCCATCAGATCCATCATGGTGTCGAACAGGCTGACAGTAACGGCTGCGCCGCGCCGCGTCCGTTGTCCACGGTCGTCCCGGGAGTACAGCAGCGCCATGATGGACAGCGCCGAGTACAGGCCGGTCGAGATGTCGGCGATCGGCGGGCCCGGTTTGGCCGGCTTGCCCGGATAGCCGGTGACCGCGCACGAGCCCGACTCCGATTGCGCCAGAAGGTCATACGCGCGCTTGTGCGAAAGCGGTCCGCCCGCCCCGTAGCCGTCGATCTCGACGGCGATCACCCCGGGGTGGCGATCCCGCAGTTGGTCGGGCGAGATGCCGAGCCGGACCGTCGATCCCGGTGCCAGATTGGACACGAGCACGTCGGCGTGGTCGAGCAGGCGGTGCAGGATGTCGATGCCCTCCGGGGCCTTGAGGTCGAGTGCGACCGACTCCTTGTTGCGATTGGCCCAGACGAAGTGGGCCGCGAGACCGCCGGGGCCGTTGACCACGTCGTCGTAGTGGCGGGCGAAGTCGCCGCCGGCGGGGTTCTCCACCTTGATCACCCGGGCGCCGAAGTCCGCGAGGGCGCGGGTGCACATCGGCGCCGAGACCGCCTGCTCGAGTGCCACGACGGTGACACCGGCGAGCGGGGCCGCCGGTTGTTGCGCAGAAGCCATCAGATCACCATACGGAGGGCGAAGAAGCCGGCCACTAGTAGCTCTTCGGCAGGCCGAGAACGTTGGCACCCAGGAAGTTCAGGATCATCTCCTGGCTGACCGGCGCGATCTTCATCAGCCGGGACTCCCGGAAGAACCGGGAGATGTGGTACTCCTCGGAGTAACCCATGCCGCCGTGGGTCTGCAGCGCGCGATCAGCCGCCGCGAACCCGGCGTCCGCGCACAGATACTTGGCCATGTTGGCTTCCCGGCCGCACGACCTTCGATTGTCGTAGAGCCACGTCGCCTTGCGCAGGATCAGTTCGGCGGCGTCCAGGCGTGCCAGCGAGTCCGCCAGCGGGAATTGGATGCCCTGGTTCATGCCGATCGGCCGGTCGAACACCACCCGCTCGTTGGCGTACTTGACCGCACGGTCCAGCGCGACCCGTCCGATGCCCAACGCCTCGGCGGCGATCAGCATCCGCTCGGGGTTCAGCCCGTGCAGGATGTAGCCGAAACCCTTGCCCTCCTCGCCGATTCGGTGCTCGACGGGCACCCGCAGGTCGTCGATGAACAACTCGTTGGAGCTGACGGCGTTGCGGCCCATCTTCTTGATCGGCCGGATGTCGACGTGGTCGCGATCCAGATCGGTGAGGAACAGAGAAAGACCTTCTGTCGGCTTGCCTCCCCGTTTTTCCACGTCTTCGCGGCTCTCGGTCCGGGTCAGCAGCAGGATCTTCTCGGACTCCAGGGCCTTGGAGATCCACACCTTTCGGCCGTTGACCACATAGTGGTCGCCGTCGCGGCGGGCGAAGGTGGTGATGCGCGAGGTGTCCAGGCCCGCCGTCGGTTCGGTGACACCGAAGCAGACATGCAGGTCCCCGTTGACGATGCGGGGCAGCGTTTCGGCCTTCATCTCGCCGGAGCCGTACACCACCACCGGCTGCATGCCGAAGATCGACATGTGGATGGCGCTGGCGGCGTTCATCCCGCCACCGGAGCGGGCCACCTCCTCGGCCAGGATGGTGGCCTCGGTGATGCCCAGCCCGTGACCGCCGTACTCCTCGGGAATCGTCATGCCGAGCCAACCGCCACCGGCGATGGCGTCGTAGAACTCCTGCGGGAATTCGTGGGCCTGGTCCTTCTCCATCCAGTACTGGTCGTCGAAGCGAGCGGCCAACTCCCGCACCGACTTCCGGATCAGTTCCTGATCCTCGGTCAGCTCGAAGCTCATTCCGCCAGACATGGCTGTCCTCCAGTTTTCTCCCCGCGGTCCCCGACCGCGGTGGTGGCCGACCTCGGCGCGGTGATTACGGCTTGCTGCCGCTGTTGGCCTGCGCGGCCTCGAACAGCGCGCTGCCGCCCCGCTCGCCCTTCTTGTGGTGACTGAGCGCCTGGATGGAGACGTCATGGCCCTCGGCGGCCTTGCGCAACGCGCCGACGGTGGCCTGCTCACGCGAGATGTGCTGGAACGGGTCGAAGGAGTACCAGCGCATCGCGTTCTCGTAGGTCATCTTGTTGATGTCGGTGTCGGGAACATCGTTGGTGGACAGCACCTCCCACAACTCCTCGGGAGCACCCGGCCACATCGAGTCGCTGTGCGGGTAGTCGGCCTCCCAGGCGATGTTGTCGATGCCGATGTCGTGGCGCAGTTTCACCCCGACCGGGTCGCTGATGAAGCAGGTCAGAAAGTGCTCGCGGAAGACGTCCGAGGGCACCTTGTCACCGAAGTCCTGGCCGGTCCAGGTGGAATGCATCTCGTAGGTGCGATCGGCCCGCTCGAGGAAATAGGGAATCCAGCCGGTGCCGCCCTCGCTGAGCGCGATCTTGAGGTCCGGATACTCCTTGACCGGACGCGACCACAACAGATCCGCGGCTGCCTGCACGATGTTCATCGGCTGCAGGGTGATCATCACGTCCATCGGCGCATCCGGTGCGGTGATCGCCAGCTTGCCCGACGAGCCGATGTGCACGTTGAGCACGGTGTTGGTGTCGCACAGGGCCTTCCACAGCGGATTCCAGTACTCGTCGTGGAAGCTCGGGTAGCCCATCGCGGCCGGGTTCTCGCTGAAGGTGATCGCGTGCACCCCCTTCTCCGCCACCCGGCGCACCTCGGCCGCGCACAACTCGGCGTTCCAGATGACCGGGATCGCCATCGGGATGAAGCGGGCCGGGTAGGCCCCGCACCACTCGTCGATGTGCCAGTCGTTGTAGGCCTGCACCAGCGCCAGCGAGAACGCCTCGTCTTCGGTGGCGAACAACCGCCCGGCGAACCCGGGGAAGGACGGGAAGCAGATCGAGCCGAGGATGCCGCCGGCGTTCATGTCCTTGACCCGCTCATCGACGTTGTAGCAGCCGGGGCGGATCTCGTCGAGGCCCTGCGGCTCCAGCCCGTACTCCTCCTTGGGCCGGCCGGCCACCGCGTTGAGTGCCACGTTAGGGATGACGACGTCGCGGAACTTCCACATATCCGAGCCATCGGGGTTGTGCACCAGATGCGGCGCATCGTCGAGGTACTTCTTGGGCAGGTGGTTGGCGAACATATCGGGCGGTTCGACGATGTGGTCGTCCACGCTGATCAGGATCATGTCCTCTTTGCGCATTGCGATTCCTCTCGTCGGCGGTCCCTCTATGGAAACTAGCTTCTCATTCCGCGAGAATCAACATCCGGTAACCCCCTTACCGCAGCGTCAGCCCAGTTAGGCTGGCATCCGCGGCCACCGCGTGAACGCGGTTTTCCCACCCTGCTCAGGGCGGGGGATTGACCTCCGGCCAACTTCATGGAAACCTGTTATCCGGAATTGAGAATGTGATTCTCTCCAGCGAGAGGAGGTTACGGGTGCGCCTGACGCCGCTACCTGCGGATCAGTGGAACGACGAGACTCGTGCCGCCTTCAAGGGGATGCTGCCGCGGGATCGGCAGAACCCCGAAGGGGCCGGAACCGCGCTGTCCACGCTCGTGCGTCATCCGGACCTGACCAAGGCATTCCTCGGCTTCAACGTGTACCTGCTGTTCCGGTCCTCGTTGCCGGCTCGGATCCGGGAGGTGGCGATCCTGCGCACCGCGCACCGGCGCCACTGCGCGTACGAGTGGCAGCATCACGTCGAGATGGCCAAGGCGGAGGGACTCACCGACGCCGATGTCGAGGCCGTCCGCCGCGGTGAAGCGACCAATGAACTCGACCGACTGGCGATCGTCGCCGCCGACGAACTCGACGAAACCTCGAACCTGACGGACGAGACGTGGAAGGCGCTGGGCGAACACCTCAGCGACCAGCAGCGCATGGACCTTGTCTTCACCGTCGGCGCCTACGGCATGTTGGCCATGGCCTTCAACACTTTTGGTGTACAGCTCGAAAAGGAAAGGTAAGAAAGTGCCACACTTCCCCAAACCAGCCGCGGGTAGCTGGACCGAGAGTTACCCGGAACTGGGTACCGCCCCGGTCAACTACAGCGACTCGATCGACCCCGAGCACTACGCCAAGGAGCAGGAGGCGATCTTCAAGCACTCCTGGCTCAACGTGGGCCGGATGGACAAGCTGCCGAAGAAGGGCAGCTACTTCACCAAGGAGATCGCCGTCGCCAAGGCCTCGATCATCCTGGTTCGGGGTAAGGACGACGTGGTCCGCGCGTTCCACAACATCTGCCGCCATCGCGGCAACAAGCTGGTGTGGAACGACTTCCCGCAGGAGGAGGTGCAGGGCACCTGCCGGCAGTTCACCTGCAAGTACCACGCCTGGCGGTTCAGCACCGAGGGCGAGCTGACCTTCGTGCAGCAGGAGGAGGAGTTCTTCGACCTCGACAAGAGCAAGTTCGGGCTCAAGCCCGTGCGCTGCGAGGTCTGGGAGGGCTTCATCTTCGTCAACTTCGACGACAAGGCCGAGCCGCTCGCCGACTACCTCGGGCCCATGGCCAAGGGCCTGGAGGGCTACCCGTTCCACGAGATGAGCGAGGTGTACAGCTACAAGGCCGAGATCAACTCGAACTGGAAGCTGTTCATCGACGCCTTCGCCGAGTTCTACCACGCACCGGTGCTGCACGTGAACCAGGCGACCCGCGAGGAGGCCGAGAAGCTGCAGGGCTACGGCTTCGAGGCGCTGCACTACGCGCTGCACGGCCCGCATTCGATGATCTCGTCGTGGGGTGGGATGAGCCCGCCCAAGGACATCAACATGGTCAAGCCCATCGAGCAGAAGCTGCACAGCGGCCTGTTCGGGCCGTGGGCCCGCCCCGACATCGAAGGGCTGGACCCGTTGCCGCCCGGGGTGAACCCCGGTGGGGCCAAGCAGTGGGGTGTGGACTCCTACGTCTTCTTCCCCAACTTCATGCTGCTGATCTGGGCCCCGGGCTGGTACCTGACCTACCACTACTGGCCCACGTCGGTGAGCAGTCACATCTTCGAGGCCAGCCTGTACTTCGTGCCGCCCAAGACCGCTAGGGAGCGGCTGGGACAGGAGCTTGCAGCGGTCACGTTCAAGGAGTACGCGTTGCAGGATGCGAACACGCTGGAGGCGACGCAGACGATGATCTCGTCGAAGTACGTCACCGAGTTCCCGCTCAACGACCAGGAAATCCTGCTGCGCCACCTGCACAAGACGGCGCGCGACAAGATCAAGGAGTTCGAGAATGCCTGACACCGCGACCAAGACTGGTGTGCTGCCGTCGCAGTTCGCCGACCTGGAGAAGTTCTCCGACTGGTGCCTGGCCACCGAGCCGGAGCGCTACGGCAAGCGGCTGAACTCGTCGATGGCCGACATGCAGGAGTTCTATGACGCCGGCATGGCGCGGATCGACGAGGCGATGGACTACCTCGACCAGTTCCCGCTCAAGGCGATGCCCGACGACGCGAAGGCGCTGATGCACCTGATGCAGTCGGTGGTGATGGTCTCCTTTCCCGTCGAGTGCTGGAAGCAGCCGCGGGTGCCGGACAGCGGCGCCGCCTGGCTGAGCATCATCAAGGAGCCGGTGGTCTAAAGGGTGCTCACGCTCAAGGCGGCCGGTTACGTCGACGTGGAGGCGGGCGAGATCGTCCGCCCCGGCATCGTCAAGGTCGACGGTGACCGCATCGTCGGCCTGGGCGGTGTGCCTGAAGGTGAGCTGATCGACCTCGGCGATGCCATCCTGCTGCCGGGCCTGATGGACATGGAGGTCAACCTCCTGATGGGTGGCCGGGGGGAGAACCCCGGCCTCTCCCAGGTTCAGGACGACCCACCGACCCGGGTGCTGCGTGCGGTGGGCAACGCCCGCCGCACGCTGCGCGCCGGGTTCACCACGGTGCGCAACCTCGGGCTGTTCGTCAAGACCGGCGGCTATCTGCTCGACGTCGCGCTCGGCAAGGCCATCGACGCCGGCTGGATCGACGGCCCGCGCATCGTGCCCGCCGGCCACGCCATCACCCCGACCGGTGGGCATCTCGACCCGACGATGTTCGCCGCCTTCATGCCGGGAGTGCTCGAACTGACCGTCGAGGAGGGTATCGCCAACGGGGTCGACGAGATCCGCAAGGCGGTGCGCTACCAGATCAAGCACGGCGCCGAGGTGATCAAGGTCTGCTGCTCGGGCGGGGTGATGTCGCTGACGGGTGAGGCCGGGGCGCAACACTATTCGGACGAGGAACTGGCGGCGATCGTCGACGAGGCGCACCGCCGCGGCCTTCGGGTCGCCGCACATACCCACGGTGCCAGTGCCGTCAAACACGCCGTGGGAGTCGGCATCGACTGCATCGAGCACGGCTTCCTGATCGACGACGAGGCCATCAGGTTGATGGTCGAGCACGGCACGTTCCTGGTGAGCACCCGCCGGCTGGCCGAGGGGATGGACGTCTCCAAGGCGCCGCCGGTGTTGCAGGCCAAGGCCGCCGAGATGTTCCCCAAGGCGCGCACCTCGATCAAGGCGGCGTACGAGGCCGGCGTCAAGATCGCCGTCGGCACCGATGCGCCGGCGATTCCGCACGGCCGCAATGCCGACGAACTCGTCACCCTCGTCGAGTGGGGCATGTCGCCGGCCGCGGTGCTGAAGGCGGCCACGGTGACCGCCGCGGAGCTCATCAACGCAGGAGACCGGGGCCGGATCGCCGAGGGACTATTGGCGGATATCATCGCCGTGCCCGGAGATCCGTTGTCCGACATCACCGTTACCAAGAACGTCAACTTCGTGATGAAAGGCGGCAAGGTCTATGTCCACCAAGAAGACTGAGTCCACCCGCCGGACTGACGACATCGTCGAGATCCAGCAGCTGTTGGCCCGTTACGCGGTGACGATCACCCAGGGCGACGTGGACGGCCTGATCGGCGTGTTCACCCCCGACGGCACCTACAGCGCGTTCGGTGAAACCTATTCGCTGGCGCGCTTTCCGGTGCTGGTCGATGCCGCGCCCAAGGGGCTGTTCATGACCGGCGAGTCGCTGGTCGAGTTCGACGCCGCCAACCCCGACGCCGCCACTGGCACCCAGCCGCTGTGCTTCGTCGAGCACTCCGCACACGACATGCGGATCGGCTACTACCGCGACACGTACGTGCGCACCTCGGACGGCTGGCGGCTTCGCACCCGGGCCATGACGTTCATCCGGCGCAGCGGCGAGCACGACTCGGGCCGCCCACACGCGATCGGGCGGCCGGCCGGCGGATGACGACCGTCGACGAGTTCCGCTCGAGTCTGCAGAGTTGGCTTGCCGAACACGATCTCACTCCGGGACCGGACCATTCGCTGGCCGGCCACATCGAGCAGATGCGCCGGGTACGCCGGGAGATGTACGACGCCGGCTGGATGCGGTACGGCTGGCCCGACGAGGTGGGCGGTCTGGGCGGGCCGCCCACGCTGCGCCTGGTGGTCGCCGAGGAGGTGCTGGGCCGCAACCTCGCCGAGCCCGGCCCGTACTCGATGATGGAAGTCCTCGTCCCGACCATGATCTCCTATGCCCGCCCGGAACTGGCCGCGGCGATGGTGCCGCGATACCTGCGCGGCGAAGAGGACTGGTGTCAGGGCTTCTCCGAGCCCGGGTCGGGCAGTGACCTCGCCTCGTTGAGCACCAGGGCCACCCCCGACGGCGACAGCTGGGTGATCAACGGGCAGAAGGTGTGGACCAGCTTCGCCCAGTTCTCACACCGGTGCGTTCTGCTGACCCGCACCGGATCACCGGAAACCCCGAAGCATCAGGGCATCACGGCATTCTTCGTCGACATGGACTCCCCCGGCATCACCGTCCGACCACTGCGCACCATGCACGGTGTCGACGAGTTCTGCGAGGTCTACTTCGACGACGTGGTGGTGCCCGCCGATCGGATGCTCGGCAAGCCCGGGGACGGCTGGCAGCTGGCCAACGACCTGTTGCCGTTCGAGCGGTCCACCTGTTTCTGGCAGCGCATCGCCTACCTGTTCACCCGGATGGACCGGCTGCTCGCCGACGCCCCCGCCGCGTCGGACGCCGACGTCGGGGCGGCCTACCTGGCGTTGCACACCGTGCGGTGCAGGTCGGCGGAGACCCAGCGCCGATTCGCCGACGGCGCCAGGCTGGGGCCGGAGACCTCGATCGACAAGGTGCTGCTGGCCGGTGCCGAACAACGGCTGTACGACACGGCGCACGATCTGCTGCCGGGTGTCCTGGAATTGGACGAAACACCCTGGCGCCCCGAGTATCTCTACTCGCGGGCGGCCACGATCTACGGCGGCACCGCCGAGATCCAGCGCAACATCATCGCCCGCCGGCTCCTCGATCTCGGGAAGGAGTGAGCCGTGGACGACGGTGAATTCGGCATGCTGGCCGACACGCTGCACAAGACCATGGCGGCCGCGGCCGCCGCCGAGACGCCGAACGTCGAGGCCGCCCTGGGTGAGCTGGGCTGGCTTGAGATGCTCGACGAGATCCCGGCGGAGGCAACGGCTCTGGTGTGCCGGCTGCTGGGCGAGACCGGCACCCACGCCGGGGTGCTCAACGATGTGGTGCTGCACGCCGCCGGGCGTGCCGGCGGCGCCACCGTACCACTGCCCTTCACCGGCGGCCGGTGGGTCATCTGGGGGCGCGTCGACGGCACCGGTTCGGCATTGGATCCCGAGCTGCCGATCCATCCCACGGCGGCCGGGGATCCCGTTCCGCTGGCCGCGGGGCGTCGCGCACTGGGCTGGTGGTTGGTGGGATCCTCGCGCGCGATGCTCGCGCTGGCCCGCCAACATGCGGTGGACCGGGTGCAGTTCGGCAGGCCCATCGCATCGTTCCAGGCGGTGCGCCACCGATTGGCCGAGACCCTGGTGGCCATCGAGGGTGCGGAGGCCACCCTGAAGGCGGCCGGCGACGATCTGGGTTGCCTGCTGGCGAAGGCGGCGGCGGGACAGGCGGCGCTCACCGCGGCCAAGCACTGTCAGCAGGTGATGGGCGGAATCGGCTTCACCGCCGAACACGACCTGCACCGGCATGTGAAGCGCGCGATGGTGCTCGACGGGCTGCTCGGCTCGGCGAGGGACCTCACCCGGGAGGCGGGGGCGGCGGTGCGGTCGCTGGGGCACGCCCCGCGCCTGGCAAAGCTGTGACCGACGCCACCGGGGTGGTGGGCCCGAACGCGGGCTGAAATGCGGTTAGACTTCCGGCGTCGAAAAGAAATTTCGATCAGGAAGCGCTTGAGAATATAATTCTCGTGCTTGAGAGTAGTACTCTCTTACCGTGAGGTACACCCGAACCGCCCCCGCGGGCCTGTCACGAGGCCCGTGGTGAACAGCCCCAGCGAAGAGCCGGCCTGGAAGCAGCGCGCGGTCGAGCGGTCGATCCGCACCGCCAAGGTGCGCGCGGGTCAGCGGGTGCAGCGGTTCCTGGATGCCGCCCAGGCGATCATCACCGAGAAGGGCAGCACCGATTTCACAGTCCAAGAGGTGGTGGATCGGTCCCGGCAGTCACTGCGGAGCTTCTACCTGCAGTTCGACGGTAAGCACGAGCTGCTGCTGGCGCTGTTCGAAGACGCGCTGAGCCGGGCCGCCGATCAGATCCGCGCCGCGACGTCGGCCAAGAAGGATCCCCTGGAGCGGCTCAAGGTGGCCGTGACGCTGCTCTTCGAGTTGTCCCGGCCGGACCCGACGGCACGCCGGCCGCTGTTCACCGACTTCGCCCCGCAGCTACTGATCTCGCACCCCAACGAGGTCAAGGTTGCGCACGCTCCGCTGGTCGCGTTGTTCTGCGAATTGATGGAGGACGCCGCCAAAGCGGGCGAACTTCGCAAGGACGCCAATCCCCGCAGGCTGGCCGCGATGACGATGCAGACCATCATGTTCATCGCGCAGTCCAGCGGTGCGCCCGATGACGAGAACGTGCACTCCCCGATCAGCGGTGACGAGGTCTGGACGTTCTGCTCGCAGGGTTTCGCCCGGCATTGAGCCCAGATGGGTCAGCGGTTGTCGACGACTGATCCGGTGATGAGGCTCTCCGCCGCGCTGTAGGCGTCGCACCGGCCTTCGGCCACGGCCGCGGCCAAGGCGTCCAGTTCCGGATGGGCGTGCAGTCGGCTCTGCGCCAGCGACAACACCTGGGCCCGCGCCCGCGCCGCCCGGCGGGCGGGGGTGTCGGCGCGATGATGTGCCTCGATCGCCTCGACGAGATCGCCCACCCCCTCGGCACGGGCGGCCACCAGCATGAGGACCGGAACATGCGTCTCGAACTTCAGGTCACGCGCCGTCTGCGCCGCGCCGTCGCGGTCGGCCTTGTTGACCACCACCAGGTCGGCGACCTCGAGCAGGCCGGCCTTGGCGGCCTGGACCGCATCGCCGGCACCGGGGTTGAGGATCACGATCGTCGGGTCGGCCACCGCGGCGATCTCGATCTCGGACTGACCCACCCCGACGCTCTCCAGCAGCACGGCGTCGTACCCGAGCGCGCCGAGCAGGCGGATGGCGGCCGGGACCGCGGCCGCCAGACCACCGACGTGACCGCGGGTCGCGACCGAACGGATCAACACGTCGGGATCGTTGATGTGGGCCGCCATCCGGATCCGATCGCCCAGCAGCGCGCCCCCGCTGTACGGCGAGGACGGGTCCACCGCCAACACCGCGACCCGTTGTCCGCGTTCGCGATACGCCGCGACCAGCACGGCGATCGTCGTCGACTTGCCGGCACCGGGCGGGCCGGTCACCCCGATCACCGGCACGGTCACCGAGCCCACCTCGGCCAGCACCTCGGCGCGGCGGTCGCTCTCGACGAGGCTCAGCAGCCGCCCTACCGCGCGGGTGTTCCCGCTGCGGGCCGCGGCGATCAGCTCGGCGACGTCCATGACAGGCAACGCTACGTCAGGGCGCCGCGACCTCTATGACCGTTGCCGATCCCATGCCCCCACCGGCGCACATCGCCGCCACCCCGATACCGCCGCCGCGGCGGCGCAGTTCATGGGTCAGCGTCACCAGCATCCTGGCACCGGTGGCCGCGACCGGATGGCCCAGCGAGCACCCGCTGCCGCTGACGTTGACCAGGTCGGGGTCGATGTCCAGCAGCTTGATGGTGGCCACGCACATCGCGGCGAAGGCCTCGTTGATCTCGAACAGGTCCACGTCGGCAAGTGAAAGCCCGGCGCGGGCAAGCGCTTTGGGGATCGCCTCGACCGGGGCCAGTCCGGTCTCGGCGGGGTCGACACCGACCGAGGCCCAGGACAGCACGGTACCCAGAGCCGGCAGCCCGAGGGTGTCGCTGGCGATCGTGAGCGCGGCCGCGGCGTCGTTGCCTCCGCAGGCGTTGCCCGCGGTGATCGAGAAGCCCTCGATCTCCGGGTGCAGCGGCTTGAGCGACGAGAGCTTCTCCAGGGTGGTGTCGCGGCGCGGATGCTCGTCGGTGTCGAACAGACCGTGCGGGGTGTCGATCGGGACGATCTCCTGCTTGAAGCGCCCCTCGTCGATCGCGGCGATCGCGTTGCGGTGTGAGCGCAGCGCCCAGGCATCCATCTCCTCGCGGCTGACCCCGGCCCGCACCGCGGCGTTCCAGCCGACTGTGATGGACATGTCCATGTTCGGGGCGTCCGGCCGGTCGGGGTGTGTCGGCGGGAACCAGTCGACGAACTCCTCACCGGCACGCCGCTTGAACCGCGGGGAACTCGACGCGGAGTTCACTCCCCCGGCGATCACCAACCGGTCCATCCCGGCCCGGATGCTCGCGGCCGCGCCCTGCACCGCGGCGAGTCCGGCGGCGCAGTGCCGGTTGGTGGCCAGCCCGGGCACCGAGGTCAGTCCGGCGGTGATCGCGGCATGGCGGGCGACCACGCCGCCGCCGTAGAGGCCCTCGCCGAGGATCAGATCGTCGATATCGGCCCGGTCGACGTGCGAGTCGAGCTCGGTCACCGTGGCCCCGACGATGTGGTCGGCCAGCTGATAGGCGTCGGTGTCGCGCAGCGTGCCCTTCACCGCCGTGCCGATCGGGGTGCGCAGGGCCGAGACGATGACTGCTTCGGGCACGGCTTCTCCTCGTTCGTTGACCGGACACCGGCGATATGAGAATACTATTCTCTCAAGTAGAGAGTGTCAGTTGCAAGAAGGGTAACGCGTATGCAGATCAGTGAGAGTTCCGCCGTCGTCTTCGGCGGTGCGGGCGGCCTCGGTGAGGCGACCGTGCGACGGCTGCACGGTGCGGGCGTTCAGGTCGTGATCGCCGACCTCGCCGACGACAAGGGCAAGGAACTCGCCGCCGAGCTGGGCGTCCCCTATGCGCGCACCGACGTCACCAGCGATGACGACGTCAACGCGGCGATCGCCGCGGCCGAGGCACTCGGGCCGTTCCGGATCTCGGTGGACACCCACGGCGGCCCGGCCGGCGGTGGCCGGCTGGTGGGCAAGGACGGCTCGCCGATGGAGATGGAGGCCTTCACCAAGACCATCACCTACTACCTGACCGCGGTGTTCAACGTCATGCGTCACGCGGCGGCGGCCATGGCACGCCAGGAACCCGACGACAACGGTGCCCGCGGCGTCATCATCAACACCGCCTCGATCGCGGCGTTCGAGGGACAGATCGGCCAGCTGCCGTACTCGGCGGCCAAGGGCGGCGTGGTCGGCATGACACTCGTTGCGGCGCGCGACCTTTCGCCGCTGGGCATCCGGGTGATGTCGATCGCCCCCGGCACCATCAACACACCCGCCTACGGCAAGGCCGCCGACCAATTGGAGGCCTACTGGGGTCCGCAGGTGCCCTTCCCCAAGCGGATGGGACGCTCGGACGAATACGGCAGGCTGGCGCTGTCGATCGCCGAGAACGACTACCTCAACGGCGAGACCATCCGACTGGACGGCGCCCTGCGCTTCCCGCCGAAGTAACGTCCTTGCCGGCGAGGGAACGCTACTTCTTGGCGATCAGGCCGTCGACGATCCGGTTGAAGTCGGCGGTGCCGAATGACACGTACTCCGCCAGGTTGGCGTAGTCCAGAGAGGCCATCACCGACTTCTCTAGCTGGATGTTCATCAGCCGCTTGGTGGCCTCGACCGCCTGCTGTGGCAGTTCGATGAGCTTCTTCGCGCAGGCGATCGCCTCGGACAGTGGTTCGGCGACAACGTGATTCGCCAGCCCGAGTGCCACCGCGCGCTCGGCCTTGATGCGCACGCCGGTGAGGGCGAACTCCTTGGCGTGCAGCAGACTGATCTGCGATCCCCACACCAGCGGACCCCCGTCGGCGGCGACCAGGCCGATCTGCACGTGCGGGTCGGCGAAGAACGCCGACTCGGCCATGTAGACGACGTCGGACAGCGCGGCCAGGCTGCAGCCCAGCCCGACCGCCGGTCCGTTCACGGCGGCGATCACCGGGATGCGGCAGCGGACCATGCCGATCACCAGATCACGACCGTGCTTGATCGTCTTCTGCCGCAACGCTTCGTCCCTGCGCAGTTCGTTGAGGTAGTTGAAGTCGCCGCCCGCCGAGAACGCCCGCCCGGCGCCGGTGATGACGGCGGCTCGCGCGGTGGCATCCTCGTTGAGTGCCTCCCAGACCCGGGCCAGTCCCACGTGCAGTGGGTCGTTGACGGCGTTCAGCTCGTCCGGACGGTTCAGCGTGATGATGCGCAGCGGACCGTCGGCCGTGACGTCGACTTCGTCGGGCATGTCGTACATCTAGTTCCCCAATCCGAGAATTCTGCCGGCAATGATGTTCTTCTGAATCTGTGAGGTGCCGCCCATCACGCTCTGCGCGCGGCTGTACATGTAGGCGCCGAACATCTCGTCGTCGTCGGTGCCGACGGTGGCCAGCGCCGCGTGCCCGACCGACTGTTCGGTCCACGTCATCAGCAGCTTGTCCAGCGAGCCGTCCGGGCCGTGTTTGATGCCGTCGAGTTGCTCGGAGAGCCGGCGCCGCACGTGCAGGCGCAGCATCTCGGTCTGCACCCAGGCCCATGACAGCTCGTCGGGCACCTCGCCGTCGACGCGGGCGGCCAGCTGCCGCACCAGCTTTCCGTAGCGCGCCGAGAAGCCCAGGGTCGAGGGCTCACGCTCGTGGCTGACCACCGTCATCGCCAGCTTCCAGCCGTCGCCGGGGGCGCCGACCATGTTCGCGGCGGGAACCCGCGCGCCGTCGAACTCGACCTGGCCGAATTCCTTGGTGACACCGCTGATCATCTTCAGCGGGCGCTGCACGATGCCGGGCTGGTGCATCGAGACGATGAACGCCGAAATCCCCTTATGCTTCGGAACGTCCTTGTCGGTGCGGGCCAGCACCAGGCACCAGTCGGCGCAGTCGGAGTAGCTGGTCCAGATCTTGTGGCCGTTGATGATGTAGTCGTCGCCGTCGCGGGTCGCGGTCGTCGTCAGCGAGGCCAGGTCGGAGCCGGCGCCGGGCTCGGAGAAGCCCTGGCACCAGCGCTCGCTGCCGTTGATCATGCCGGGCAGGAATCGCTCGCGGATCTCCTCGCCGGCGTGCGCGCTGAATCCCACCACCAGGTAGCCCAGGCTGGGCCGGGCCGGAGCGCCCGCCTTGGCGATCTCCTCGTCGACGATCACGTCGTACACCGGCGGGAGACCCTGACCGCCATACTGTTTCGGCCACGACGTGCCGAAGAAGCCGGCGGCATACAGCGCCCGATGCCAGTCCCCCGCCTTGGCCCAGTAGGCGTCACCCGACGTCGGGAACTTGCCCTTCTGCTCGGTCAGCCAGCCGCGCAACCGGTCCCGGAAGGCGGCCTCCTCCACGGAGTCACGAAAGTCCAATGCTCAACTCCTTCAAATCCTTCAAGGTCACCGCCCACGTCTCGGTGGCGGCCAGCACCCGGCGCAGATAGATGTGCGCCAGGCACTCCCAGGTGTTACCGATGCCACCGTGGACCTGAATCGACGTCTCACACACCGTCAAGGCGGCACGCGCACAGTAGATCTTGGCCACCCGGGCGGCTTCGACGGCGTGTGGGCCGGGCAGTTCGTCCACGGCCCACGCCGCATGCCGCAGCACGCTGATCGAACCCTCAATGAGCGCCAGACCTTCGGCGAGAAGATGGGCGACCGCCTGGTACGACCCGATCGGAGCGCCGTACTGCTCGCGGACCTTGGCGTACTCGGTGGCCAGCGCGTGGGTGCCGCGGGCCGCCCCCACCAGTTCCGCACAGGTGATCGTCAGGGCGAGCGCGTACCACCGCTCGGCCTCCTCCTCGCCCAGTTCGGCGAGCTCGGGCGGTGACTCGACCGCTCCGGCAAGGCTTCCGGTGAGGTCGACCGACGCGTGGCCGGACGCTGCAGGCCGCACCGTGCGGCCGACCAACCGGGAGAGGTCGTCGGCGAGCACCGGCCCGGCGAAGGGCACATCGACGAGCCCGCGGGCGAACTCCTCGGCGACGATGGCGACCTCGACGCCGGATGCCTCGTCGGTGCGCAGGGATCGCCAGCCGGTCGAATCGACCGTCTTCTCCAGCCGGGCGCGCCGCGTCTCGTCGTCGAGGTCGGCGACCGACCCGGGCCCCAGGTCGTCGGCCAGCCTGGCCGCGGCGTCACGCAACTGTTGCTGCTCAGTGGTCAGACGGACATCCATACCGCTCCTTCAGAACTCGCCGCAGGGCCTTGCCCGACGGCAGGCGTGGGATCTCGGGGACGAAGACGATGTCGCGCGGGCGCTTGTAGGACGCCAGCCGGTCGGCGAGCAGGGCGGCCAACTCGTCGGCGGAGATCGGCTTGTCGGCCGCAACCGCGGCGATCACCGCCTCGCCGTTGATGCCGTCGGGGACGCCGAACACCGCGCAGTCCCGGACGGCCGGATGGCCGTGCAGGACCGCCTCGACCTCGGCGGGCGCCACCTGGAAGCCGCGCACCTTGACCATCTCCTTGAGCCGGTCGGTGATCCGCAGCCAGCCGTCTTCGTCGAGGTGACCGATGTCGCCGGTGCGGTACCAGCCGCCGGTGAACGGGTTCTCGCTGTCGGGCAGGTAACCGGCCATCGCAGACTCCGAGCGCACCCGGATCTCACCGGGCACACCGGCGGCGACCGGCCGGCCGGTCTCGATGTCGACGATGCGGACTTCCACCCCGGGAACCGGACGGCCGACGGTGTCCAGCCGCGGCTGATCCAGTGGGCAGCAGGCGATGACGGGCACCTCACTGGTGCCGTACGCGGAGATCCAGCCGACGCCGGTGCGCCGGGTCACCTCCTCGGCCACGCTTTCGGTGACCGGGGTGGCGCACCACATGATGTAACGCAGCGACGAGAGGTCGTGGCCCTCCAAGTGCGGATGCGAGGCGATCGCCAGGGCGATCGGCGCGACCGCCATCTCGATCGTGATGCGGTCGCGGGCGATGTGCCGCAACATCACGTCGATGTCGAACCGGCGATGCAGCCGCATCCAGGCGCCGGCCTGCAGCACGGTGGCGATGTTGAGCAGGCCGAGGATGTGCGAGGGCGGGGTGACGATCTGCATGCGATCGGCCGCGGTCAGCTGCAGGGCGTCACGCCAGTGCCGCACCCCGGCGGCGAAGGACCGGTGGGTGTGGCGGACCGCCTTGGGCAGGCCGGTGGTGCCGGAGCTGAAAACCAGCACCGCGTCGGCGTCGGGGTCGGCGCGGTCCGCGCGGGGCTCGGCGGGGGCGATCGGATCGTCGAGGTGCAGCATCGGCATCAGGTCGGCGAGCACCGGGCAGTCGCCGACCGCGTGGGTGGCGCCGCTGAGGGCCACGGCCGCGCTGACCTCGGCGGGCTTCCAGGCCGGGCTGATCAGCACCGCCGACGCGCCCAGCCGCCAGATGGCCTGGACCGCGAACACGAACTCGGGCCGGTTCGACGACATCACCGCCACCCGGTGTCCCCGGCCCACGCCGCGGTCGGCGAGGATGCGTGCCAGTCCGGCGGAGAGGGCGTCGAGCTGCGATCGTGTGTACGTGAGGTCGTCGAAGGCGAGCACCGGCGCGTCGGTCACGCTGCGCTCCGCTCGCACATGGTCAGTGATAATCCCATCGACAGATCCGACGACGAGAACATACTATCGTCAGTAGAGAATTGTATTCTCGTCTGGGTAGAATGACAATGCGCCAACCGAAGGGAGAAACGTGCATGACCTTGGACAGCGGGACCCGGTGCGCGGTGTCTGACTCCGCGCATACCGTCGCGGGCGGCACGGTGACGATCACGCTGGACGGCAAGACTGTGAGCGTGCCGTTGAACGCCAAGGAGACGCTGCTGGAAAGCGCCCGCCGCGGGGGGTTGGTTCCGCCGTACAGTTGTGAGGCAGGCAACTGCGGCACCTGCATCGCGACGGTCAAAGAGGGCAAGGTCACGATGCGCCTGAACAAGGTGCTCTCCGACGAGGAGATCGAGGAGGGACTGGTGCTCACCTGTCAGGGCATGCCCGAGACGACGGTGGTCGTCGACTACGACGACTGATCCGCACCGAACTCGTCGAGCGCCGGAGCCGGCCGGTACTCGGGCTCGTATCCGGCGACCTTGATCGGGCCGGCGACCAACCGGAACTCCCCCGCCGACACCACGACCTCCGGGGTGGCGTCGAGCGCCTCGGGAAGTGACCGGACCGCCGACACCGGAATGCCGAGCGGCCGCAGCCGGGCCTCCCAGCTCACCGCGGTGTCGGTGGCGAGCGCCTTGGTCACCACGGCCAGCACCTCGTCGCGGTGCGCCGACCGTTCCGCCATGGTCGGGAAGCCCTCGATACCGGCCTCGGCGGCGAAGGACTTCCAGAAGCCGTCATGGGTGATGAAGAGTGCCAGGTGCCCGTCGGCGGTCGGAAACAGTTGCGCCGGAACGTAGAACGAGTGCGCCCCGAACGGATGTCTGCGCGGGTGGACGCCGTCGTTGAGGTAGGCCGAGGCCTTGTAGTTCAGCTGCGAGAGCATCACGTCGCGCAGCGAGACGTCCACCTGACCGCCGTCACCGGAGACGATCATGGCCAGCAGACCCAGCGCCGCGGTGAGCGCTGTGGAGTTGTCGGCCGACGAGTAGCCGGGCAGCGTCGGCGGGTCGTCGGGATCGCCGGTCATCGCGGCCACCCCGGTGGCGGCCTGGATGACGTAGTCGAACGCCGGGTAGTCGCCACCGTCGAGGCCGAATCCGGTGATCGCCACACAGACGATGCGGTCGTTGTGCTTACGCAGCGTGTCGTAGGTCAGGCCGAGCTTCTTGATCACCGACGGCTTCATGTTGACCAGCACCGCGTGGGATTCCGCGACGAGCTCGCCGAGGCGGCGTTGCCCCGCCTCGGAATTGAGGTCCAGGGCGATGCTGCGCTTGTTGCGGTTGAGGCTGGCGAAATAGCTGTCGCCGACCTGCCGGGAGATCTCACCGCCGGGCGGCTCGACCTTGATCACCTCGGCCCCGAGGTCGGCCAGCATCATGGTGGCGTACGGGCCCGCCAGCATGGTGCCGACCTCGAGGATGCGGATGCCGGCCAACGGCCCTTTCATCGGATCTCGGCGGCCAGCTGCGAGATCACCTCGCGGGTACGGTATTTGGAGGCGATCAGCTCGTCGCGCGTCTCGCCGATGGGAAGCAGCCGGACCGACAGGTCGGTCACCCCGGCGTCGGCGAAGGCGCGGAATCGCGCCAGGATGGCTCCTTCGTCCCCGGCCGCCGTCAGGTCCCCGACGTCGCGGGCATCGCCGCGATCGAGCAGCCGCTGGTAGTTCGGTGAGGTCTCGGCCTCGGCCAGAATGCGGTTGGCCCGGGCCTTGGCGGCCTCGATCTCGGTGTTCGCGCAGAGGCAGACCGGGATACCGGCGACGATGCGGGGGGCCTTGCGGCCGGCATTCTCGGCGGCCTTGGTGATCTTGGGCGCGATGTGATCGCCGATCGCGCGCTCGTCGGCCATCCACAGCACGGTGCCGTCGGTCAGTTCACCGGCGATCTGCAGCATCACCGGGCCCAGGGCAGCCACCAGCACCGGCATCGGCGAATCCGCGCCCAGCACGGTCGGATTGTGGACGGTGAAGTTGTCGTTCTCGACGTCGACGTCACCCGGGCCGGCCAGCGCGGCGTTGAGCACCTCGAGGTAGTCGCGGGTGTAGGCGGCCGGCTTCTCGTACGGGACCCCGAGCATGTCCCGGACGATCCAGTGATGCGACGGCCCGACCCCCAGGGCGAGTCGTCCGCCGGCACCGGCGTGGACGGACAACGCCTGGCGGGCCAGCGCGACGGGATGCTGGGCCTGCAGCGGCACCACCGCGGTGCCGAGTTCGATGCGGCTGGTCCGATTGCCCATCAGCGACACCATGGTCAGCGCGTCGAAGTCGTTGGGCACCTGCGGCATCCACGCGGTGTCGAAACCGGCCGACTCGGCCCACTCGATGTCCTCGAGGAACTTCTTGACCTTGCGGGCCATGTCGCCGCGCTCGGCGCCGATCATCACACCGAGTCTCATACCGACTCGCCCGCCTTCTCGGTCAGCGCACGGACGTCGCGGACGAGGTCGTCCAGCGAGGTCCCGGTCGGAAACACCGCGGCCGCGCCGACTTCGAACAGCTTGGCCACGTCACCCTGGGGAATCGTGCCGCCGACGATCACGGCGATGTCACCGGCGTCGGCCTGCCGCAGTGCGTCGACGGTGCGCTTGGTCAGCGCGATGTGCGCGCCGGACAGGATGGACAGCCCGACCACGGCGACGTCCTCCTGCAGTGCGATCGACACGATGTCCTCGATGCGCTGCCGAATCCCGGTGTAGATCACCTCGAAGCCGGCATCCCGCAGCGCGCGCGCCACGATCTTCGCGCCGCGGTCGTGCCCGTCGAGTCCGGGCTTGGCGACGAGGATGCGTGCGGTCACTAGAACACCACCGGTTGCTGGAATTCGCCCCACACGGCCTTGAGGGTCGAAACCATCTCGCCCACCGTGCAATACGCATTGGCGCAGTCGATCAGGCGGTGCATCAGATTCTCGTCCCCCTCCGCACCCCGGGACAGCGCGGCCAGGGCGGCCGACACCGCGGCGGGGTCGCGCTCCGCCTTGACCTGCGCGAGGCGCTTGAGTTGCAGATCGCGGCCCTCGGCGTCGAGTTCGTAGGTGTCGATGTCCGGCGCCGCCTCGTCGGTGACGAACTTGTTCACCCCGACCACCGGCCGCTCGCCGGACTCGACCTCCTGGTGGATCTTGTACGCCTCGTCGGCGATCAGCCCCTGCAGGTAGCCGTCCTCGATGGCGCGGACCATCCCGCCGTGCTTCTCGAGATCGGCCATGATCTCGATGATGCGTTCCTCGGTGGCATCGGTCAGCGCCTCGACGAAGTAGGAGCCGCCCAGCGGGTCGGCCACCCGGGTCACCCCGGTCTCGTAGGCCAGGATCTGCTGGGTGCGCAGCGCCAGCGTCGCGGACTCCTCACTGGGCAGCGCGAACGGCTCGTCCCACGCCGCGGTGAACATCGACTGCACCCCGCCCAGGACCGAGGCCAGCGCCTCGTAGGCCACCCGGACCAGGTTGTTCTGCGCCTGCGGCGCGTACAGCGACGCGCCGCCGGACACGCAGCCGAACCGGAACATCGCCGCCTTGTCGGTCTTCGCACCGTACCGCTCGCGCACGATGGTGGCCCAACGGCGCCGTCCGGCACGGTATTTCGCGATCTCTTCGAAGAAGTCGCCGTGGGTGTAGAAGAAGAACGAGATCTGCGGCGCGAACTGGTCGATGGTCATCCGGCCGCGCTCGACCACGGTGTCGCAATAGGTGACGCCGTCGGCCAGGGTGAACGACATCTCCTGCACCGCATTGGCGCCGGCGTCGCGGAAGTGCGCGCCGGCGACCGAGATCGCGTTGAATCGCGGCACCTCGGCGGCGCAGAACTCGATGGTGTCGGCGATCAGTCGCAGCGACGGCTCGGGCGGCCAGATCCAGGTGCCGCGCGAGGCGTACTCCTTGAGGATGTCGTTCTGGATGGTGCCGGTCAGCTTCTCCCGCGGAACACCCTTCTTCTCGGCGGCCGCGACGTAGAAGGCCAGCAGGATCGCCGCGGTGCCGTTGATGGTGAAGCTGGTGCTGATCTTGTCCAGGGGGATGCCGTCGAAAAGGACCTCGGCGTCGGCCAGGGTGTCCACCGCCACCCCGACCCGGCCGACCTCCTCGCCGTACTCGGGATCGTCGGAGTCGTACCCGCACTGGGTGGGCAGATCCAGCGCCACCGAAAGCCCGGTGCCGCCCTGGTCGAGCAGGTAGCGATAGCGCCGGTTCGATTCCTCCGCGGTGCCGAAACCGGAATACTGGCGAAATGTCCACAAGCGGCCGCGGTAGCCGTTCGAGAAGTTGCCCCGGGTGAAGGGGAACTCGCCCGGCACGGGAGGATCGCAGGCGCGGTCGGCCGGTCCGTACACCGGCTGCAGCGGGATTCCCGACGACGTCTCGGATTGGTAGTCCATCGGTGGATACCGTACTTGCAGTTTAGGAGAATGCCAATACCATTTTGGGCAAGCCGTGTGCAGATTTGGTGATATCCCCAGGTAGAAGTGACGAGAGGAGCACGGTGCCGCGCACTGACGGGCCCACGGGCATCGAACCGCAGTGGAGACAGTTCGCCGCGACGACGGCCGCCCGCCACGGCGCGCCCGACGGGGACTACCCCGCGCTGTGGCAGTGGTCGGTCGACCACCCGGCACAATTCTGGCGCGCGGTGTGGGAGCACTTCGATGTTCGCGCGGCGACCGGCCCGCAACCGGGCGACGCGGGCGTGCTGGCCGATGCCTCGATGCCGGGCGCGCGCTGGTTTCCCGGCGTCACCCTGAACTACGTCGACCAGATCCTGCGGCACGCCTCGCGCACCGGGCCGGCCATCGTCGGCATCGACGAGGACGGCACCCGCACGGTGATCGACTGGGCCGAGCTGCCAGGCCGGATCGGCGCGGTGACCGCCGAACTGCGCCGGTTGGGTGTCGGGCCGGGCGACACCGTCGCCGGATACCTGCCCGACATCGCCGAGGCCATGGTCGCCTTCCTGGCCACCGCGGCGGTCGGCGCGGTCTGGTCGGCCTGCGGGCAGGACTACGCGCCGCAGGGTGCCGCCGCGCGGCTGGCACAACTGAACCCCAAGGTCCTGTTCGGCGCCGACGGATACCGGCTCAACGGCCGCTGGATCGACAAGCGTTCGGACACCGCCGAACTCGTGCAACTGCTCGACGGGGCCCAGCTGATCTTGCTCGACGGCGATTCCTACCGCGAGCTGATCGCGCGGCCGGTGGCCCCTGAGGTGACGGCGGTGCCGTTCGACCATCCGCTGTGGGTGTTGTTCAGCTCCGGCACCACCGGCCGGCCCAAGGGCATCGTGCACGGCCACGGCGGGGTGATCCTCGAACACCTGAAAGCGGCCGCACTGCATGCCGACCTGGCCCCGGGCGATGTCTTCTTCTGGCAGACGGCGTTGAGCTGGATGATGTGGAACTTCCGGATAGCCGGGCTGATGTGCGGTGCCACGGTGGTCTGCTACAGCGGCCATCCGCTCTGCCCCGACGCCGACCGGCTCTGGCAGCTCGTCGCAGACGAGCGGGTCACCTACTTCGGCACCAGCCCGGGCCACCTGCTGGCCTCGCGCAAGGCCGGCCTGCATCCCGGCACCGCACACGACCTGAGCCGGCTGGCCACCATCGGCAGCACCGGATCGCCGTTGCCCGCCGACCTGTTCGAGTGGGTGCACGACGAGGTCGGGGCTCACGTCGCGGTGTCCTCGATCAGCGGCGGGACCGATGTGGTGACGGCGTTCGCCGGCGGCACGGCGGGCATCCCGGTCATCGCCGGCGAACTGACGACGCGCTATCTCGGAGTGGACCTGCACAGCTGGTCGCCCGGGCGGGAACCGTTGATCGGAGAGGTCGGCGAGATGGTGATCACCACCCCGATGCCGTCCATGCCGGTCGGGTTCTGGAACGACGACGACGGATCGCGTTACCGCGCAGCCTATTTCGACCACCACTGGGCCGATGGGCCCGCTCGCGATGTCTGGCGGCACGGCGACTGGGTGACCGTCACCGACCATGGCTCGCTGATCATCCACGGCCGCAGCGACGCCACCCTGAACCGGCACGGCATCCGGATGGGCTCGGCCGACATCTACGAGGTGGTGGAGGCGATCGACGCCGTCACCGAGGCGTTCGTGCTTGGCATCGACGGCCCGGACGGCGCCTACTGGATGCCGCTGTTCGTCACCCTGGCGCCGGGACGGCACCTCGACGACGAGCTCGTCGACACCATCCGGTCGGCGATCAAGACCAGGCTCTCTCCCCGACATGTGCCCGACGACGTCATCGCCGCGCCGGGCATCCCGCACACCCGCACCGGCAAGAAGCTCGAGGTCCCGGTGACCGCGATCATGGCCGGCCACCGCGACGTCTCGCTGGACCCGCGATCGATCGACGACCCGGACCTCATCGACTGGTACGCCGCGCAGGGCCGGGCGCACCGATGGTGAGCTAGAAGCCCGAGATGATCACCGCGTTGGTCTCCGCGGCGGCCTGCCGCAACTCCCGAGCCTCGGTGTAGGCCTCGGAGTCGTACCAGGCCCGGGCGTCCTCGACGGAGTCGAACTCCAGCACCACAGTCTGGTGACCGTGCCATTCGCCCTCGAGTACCTGGGGTTTGGCATCCACGGCGAGGACCTTGACATTGCCCATCGCGGCGCCCGCCGCCCGGCCGTAGGCCTTCATGCCGTCGGGGTCGTTGATCTGCTCGGTCAAGATGACGTATCCCCTGGGCATGGCGCTCCTCGTGTGTGAGAATGAAGTTCTCGCAAAGCGAGTGACACATTTCCATGCCCGGCGGGCGACCGTCAACGCCGGCCGACCATCTGGGGAGAGCCGATGACGAACGTCGACAGCGACACCGGCGTGCTGGCCGGCGAGCAGCGGATGCTCATCGACGGCGAGTTGCGGTACACCGACTCCGGGGCGTTGTTCGACGTCGTGCACCCGGCCTCCGAGCAGGTCGCCGGCCAGGCCACCGACGGAACGGTGACCGACGTAGAGCGGGCCACCACCGCGGCGCGGCGGGCCTTCGACACGACCGACTGGTCGCGCGACGTGGAGTTCCGCCACCACTGCCTGCGCCAGCTGCAGGAGGCACTGACCGCCGAACAGGAGCGGCTGCGCCGCATCGTCATCACCGAGGTTGGCTGTCCGGTGTCGGTCACGGGCAGCCAGATCGAAAGCCCGATCGCCGAGGTCGGTCACTGGGCCGAGCACGGCCGCGCCTTCGACTATCTGGTGGACACCGGGGTGCACGAAACGCCGTTGGGTCCGGCACGGCGCAAGATCCAGTACGACCCGGTGGGTGTGGTCGGGGCGATCACCCCCTGGAATGTGCCGTTCTACCTCAACATCGCCGAGACGGTTCCGGCGCTCATGGCCGGTAACACCGTGGTGCTCAAACCGGCCCAGCTGACGCCGTGGTCGGGCACTGAGCTGGGCCGCATCGTCGCGGAGAAGACCGACATCCCCGCCGGGGTGTTCAACGTCGTCACCTCCAACGCCAACGAGGTGGGGGCCGCGCTGTCGGCCGACCCCCGGGTCGACATGATCACGTTCACCGGATCGACGGCGACCGGCCGGGCGATCCTGGCCGCCGGCGCGCCGACGGTGAAGAAGACGCTGCTGGAGCTCGGCGGCAAGTCGACCCACATCATCTGCGACGACGCCGATTTCGCCGCCTGCCTGCCGATGGCGGGCATGATGGCCTGCGTCATGTCCGGGCAGAGCTGCATCCTGTCCAGCCGAGTCCTGTTGCCGCGCAGCCGGTATGCCGAGGGCATCGAGGTGCTGAAGACCATCATGGAGAACTTCCCGGTGGGTGATCCCTGGACACCCGGCATCATGCAGGGTCCGCAGATCAGCGAGACCCAGCGGCAGAAGACACTGGGCCTCGTACAGTCCGCCGTCGCCGACGGCGCCACCCTGGTCACCGGCGGCGGCATCCCGGAGAACCTTCCGGTCGGCTACTACGTGCAACCGACCCTGCTCTCCGACGTCGACCCCACCTCGACCATCGCCCAGACCGAGATCTTCGGTCCGGTGATCACCGTGACGTCCTATGACACCGACGACGAGGCCGTCGCGATCGCCAACAACACCATCTACGGGCTGTCCGGCGATGTCAGCAGTGGTAGCGACGAGCGCGCGCTGGACATCGCCCTGCGGCTGCGCACCGGCAGCGTCACCACCAACAACCACTCGTTCTTCGGGATCACCAGCCCGTTCGGCGGCACCAAGCAGAGCGGGCTCGGCCACCGCAACGGCGCCGAGGGCTACCGGGAGTACCTGAACATGAAGACCATCGGCGTGCGCCCGTAGCGGGCACTGAGAAGGCCTTGAGAAGGCCTTGAGAGCGAAATCGGGGCGTGATCCTCGCTCTGGTTGCGATCTCAACGCGCAAGAACGTGTTCGGGTCTCGGCACGGTGCGGACTCCGACTACATTCGACACCGTCGGCACAGGGAGGGAGCCAGATGAGAATCGAATTGCCGTACGTCACCGTGACCGTCGACGACGGTGTCCGTGACCGGTTGGCGCTGGCGGGCGACCGGCTGCGCGTGACGCTGACCGGCTATCTGCGCAACGCGGCCGACGACGTCGACGGGCTCGGGCGCAGGGCGAGCGCGGCCTGCCAGACCGCGGCCAAGCGGGTGGACTCCGCGATGTCCGTCGCCACCGACCGCATCGCGACCGAGCAGCCCGAGGCGCCGACGCTGAAGGTGGTGTGACGGTGAGCGCGCCGACGGTCTTCATCACCGGTGCCGCGGCGGGCATCGGCCGCGCGACCGCACTGACCTTCGCCCGGCACGGTTACCGCGTCGGCGCCTACGACATCGACCTCGCCGGCCTGGCGTCGCTGCGCGACGAGATCACCGGCCACGGCGGCGACGTGGTGATCGGAAGGCTCGACGTCACCAACGCCGAGGAATGGTCCGAACAGCTCGAGCAGTTCACCGGGCCCTCCCGCCGGCTCGACATCCTGGTCAACAACGCCGGCGTCCTGACGACCGGCGCCTTCCAGGACGTTCCGCTCAAGACCCACGAGCAGATGATCGACATCAACTTCTACGGCGCCTTGGCCGGCCTGCACGCCGCCTTCCCCTACCTGCGTGACACCGCGGGAGCCCAGGTGGTCAACATGTGCTCGGCCTCGGCGATCTACGGACAACCCGAGTTGGCCACCTATTCGGCCACCAAGTTCGCCCTGCGGGCGCTGACCGAGGCGCTCGAACTGGAATGGCGGCGGTACGGCATCCGGGTGCTGGCGGTGTGGCCGCTGTTCGTCCAGACCGCCATGACCGACGGCGTCGAAACCGGCAGCACCAAGACGCTGGGCATTCACCTGAAGCCGGAGGACGTTGCGAAGGCGGTGTACTCGGCCACCCATTCCGGGCGCAGGTGGTTGACCAGGGTGCATTATCCGGTGGGCCGCCTGACGGGGATCTCCCAGCGCACGCCCGGCTGGGCGCAGCGGTTGATCACCAAGACGGTGACCCGCAGCTAGCCGATCGAGCTGGAGGGCCTGCGCGGCGGCTGCTGGTTCTGCTGGAACGACAGGCACACGCCCAGGTTGCCGGGTGTGCAGGTCACCCCGTTGATGGTCGGCGCCTGCTGCGGGGAGAAGCACTGACCGTTGTACGGGTTGGTGATGAAGCCGGGCGCACAGCCGTTCGCGGCGGCCACCGGACTCACGGTGATCGCCGTCGCCGCCATCAGGCAGCATGATCCGGCGACGAACAGTCGCCGCAGGTGCTTGGTCATCGACATCGGCCTCCGGTAGGAAGCCTACCTGCGCGCGCGGCGTGGACCCTTCGCGTCAGGCCTGCGCCCCGTTGGCCGCACAGGCCATTTGTGCGTCGTGTGCGTCGGTGTTCATGTCGTTGGCGGTGTTGTTGAGCGAGTTACCGCCGCCGCGCAGACCCATGATCAGCACCAGCTTGGTCGCATGCAGGGACCAGGACCGCATCGGCGAGGAAACCTCGGGCGGCACTCCGGGGAGGTTCGCGGCGCTCATCGCGGCCGCGGCGGCCTCGCGCAGGGCGGTGCGGCCGACGACATTAGAGTCGTGCACGGTCGGGTCCCGGTAGTTCACCAGGTTGCCGCTGCCCGCACTGTTGTAGGCGAAGTCCTCGTAGTTGCTGGCGGCGTAGCTGATGGCCGCACCGAACTGGCTGCACGCACCCAGGACGCCGGAGCCCTGATCCGGTGGCGGCCCAGCGGCGAGCGGATCGCCTTGTTGAACCGGGATCGGTGCCGGCGAGTCGCCGGTGGCATCGGCGGGATCAGCGGCTGCGGCGGCGGCCAGCGCCAGGGCCAGGGCCAGGGCCAGGGTGAGCAACACCCCGACCATCGACGATCCCAGTGCCCGACCACAGGTCCGTGGCGGCCTCATCGCGCGCCCCTTCCGATCGTATCGACCTTTCCCGGCTCAGCCTCGAAATCGATTGAGCCGTAGTCAGATTGGGCCAAGCATCTGACGGGCACGCGTCGCCCCGGTTAACCACAGGACAACACAAGGTGCCGCGCAGCGATCCAACGGCCGCCGTCGAATGCCGCCGGCCCCACCAGACTTACGGTGGACCGCTTTCGGGTGCGAGTTCTTGGCGCTGTGTTCACCGGTTGGCAACTCGGTGACTCAATGATTCCTCACGAACAATTCCGAATCCCCGGATGACGAGAGGCGCCGACGAAATATGTTGCATCGCTTTGCCAGCCTGGCTGCAGTTGGCCTGCTCTCCCTGGGGACGGCGCCGCTCGCATTGGCCGACCCGGCCGACCCCAACGCCGCACCGGCGGGCAATGCCACGCCTCCGGCCGCCGACACCGGGCCGGTCCCCGAACCGCCCAACGGGCCGGTCCCGTCCGCCCCGCCCGGGGTCCTCAACACCCCGGACGGCTGGGTCCTCAACGTCGTCGGCAAGGACGAGTCGATGGCGGCAGTCGCCTCGCTGACCAACTCACCGTGGTCTCGTGAATACCTCGTCGACGGCACGTTCACCGGGAGCATCACCGGCAAGGGCAGCACCAAACTGGGTGGTGGGTCGCTGGAGGCCGGCTACCAGATCGGTTGCGGCATCATCCAGGACGACATCGAGTCCATCACCGGAGCCTCGATCACCGGCGGTCTCCGCATCCCATACCCGGCCGGCGGAACGGGTCTCTTTCCCGTGACGCTCGCGCCGCAGCTCACCCAACAGATAAAGATCGACCTCAAGCCCGGCACGGTCAACATCGTCCCGGTGGGCAAGAAGTCGTTCAAGGGCACGGGCCCGCGCATCTCCATCACCGGCTTCCGCATCAAGATCGACGGGTGTGCGGGCCAGTCCTTCATCCGCTCCTACGCGACGATGACCAGCTCGACCGACAACACCGACGATGTCGTCACCTACCTCGGGGTGACCAAGGTCGTGTGAGTGGACCGCAACCGGCCGCAACCTGAGACAGCTGCCCCCACCACTGGTGGGGGCAGCTGTTCTTTGCCGCTGTGCCCCAATAGAATCGGCGGTCATCGGGATGTGATATGGCCGAGATCGATCTCGGACGCACAGTGGACGAATTCCGGGCCGGCACTGTTGGCGCTGCGTTCATTAGCTGGACATCGGCTCCCTCGATGATCTTCGAGGAATACCAACCCGTGATCGTCCGTTACGAGAGGCGCCGAGACCCGATGTTGCATCGCTTTGCCACCGTGGCTGCAGTTTGCATCCTGATCCCGATGGGACCGGCCCCACTCGCGCTCGCCGACCCACCCGCCGATCCTGCGGTGGCCCCGGCCGATCCCGCGGTGGCCCCGGCCGATCCCGCGGTGGCCCCGGCCGATCCCGCCGCGGCACCACTGCCCCCGCCGCCGGACACCGGTGCCGTCGCCTCCGAGGTTCCCGGTATCGCCAAGACACCCGACGGCCGAACGCTGATCGTGTCCGCCAAGGACGAGTACCAATTGCCGGTGGCGCCGCTGACGACCTCGCTGTCCTCGCGCGACTGGGTGGTCGGTGGCACCTTCATGGGCAGCACCACCGGTTCGGTGGCCGGCGGCACATTGGAGGCCGGTTACCAGATCGGCTGCGGCGTCGAAATGGACAAGGTCAAGCTCAACGGCCAACTCACGGTCAACCCGTTCACTCTCGGCTACACCCCGACTGCGGCCACGCCCCTCGGGTTCGGCAACGCCACGGCCGGCATCAACGGCCAGTTCGAGGTGGAGCCCCGGCCCGGCACCATCACCAACGTCACCGTCGACAAGAAGTCGTTCAAGGCGACGTCGGCCCGCATCACCCTCAAGGACATCCACGTCAAGATCGACAACTGCGTCGGGGCCTCGTCGCTGCGCTCGTATGCGGTGCTCACCAGTTCGGGCACCGACGCCGACGACATCGTCGCCTACTACGGCGTCGCCAAGGTGTTCTGACCCCGCCATGGACCCACACCGCAGATCCTTCTGGCACATCGGCGTGACGGTCGCGGCTTCGGGCATCTTCATCGCGGGCGCGACGTTGCTGTTCGCGAACACCGCCGCCGCGGAGCCCGCCGCACCCGCTCCCCCGGAACCGGGTGACTCCGCTCCGCCGGCTGCCGATCCCGGCCCCGCGCTGACCCCGACGATGCCGTTCTCGAACTACGTCGCCGGGGTGACAGGCGTGGGTTCGGAGCTGCTGCTGGGTCAAAACCCGGTTCCGGCGGTCGGCGGGACCGCGCCTGCCACGCTGCCGAGTGCCGACGTTCTGAGCGCGGCCCAGCTGTTGGCGCCCCAGAACTACCGGATGCCCGCACCGGACCAGGACTCGCCCTACGCGCTGACACAGGGAACGCCGCCGGGGCCGTTCGCACGCGTGGACGCCTGGAAGGGCGTGCACGCCATGGTCCACGGCGCCCTGGGCCGCATGCCGGCCGACCAGCTCGGCCAGCCACTGCCCGGGATCGCGCCACCGGCCGGGGTCAACATCCCGGTCGGCCCCGAACAGTTCCTGCCCGATCCGGCCGACGCACCTCCACCACCGCCCGGCTGATCACGACCGACCCTGTGGGTTCGGCGGGTTCGTCGTCGCAGGCGGCGCGGGGTCAGTACGGTGTCAGCCAGGTCTGCACACCGGGAAGGAGGCCGATGAGAACGCTCCGCACAGCGACGCCCGCGGCCGCGCTCCTGATCGGGATCGCCCTGAGCTGGCCGGTGGCCGCGGCCGCCGACCCGGCCCCCGACGAGACCACCGCACCGGCCCCGTCCACCGGCCCACCCCCGCCGTCACGAGTGGGCAGCGTCCTGGCCCAGACCGGCCAGCCGGCCAGCGGCCCCTTCGGTTTGCCGGACCTGTCCGCGCACGGCCTGGAACTGCTGCTGGGACAGAACAGCACGCCGGCAGCGCCGGGAACCGATACCGCGGTCGCGGCACCGGACCTGCGCGCGTTCGACAACCAGTACCTGCTGCCGCAGAACATCACGCCCGCCGCTCCCGGGCAGGGCGCGCTGGGACCCGGCATCGGCTCCGAAGATCCCAACGCCTCCAACGGGCGGCTGGCCCTGCTGCGACGACTGCATGCCATGTACCAGGCCGGTGATCTGGAAGGGGCACTGCTGGGTCAGCGACCCGCCGAACAACTCGACGAGCCGCTGCCCGGGACGACCCCGGCACCGGGCAGCTACCCTCCCCCCGCCCTGGAACAGAACACTGCCGACCCCGCTCCGTTGCCACCTCCGCCACCGGGCTGAGTCGGCGAATGCCGCAGTGCTCGAGCAGGTTTGACCGGCCGCGCGACATCAACCCGACCGCAAAGGTGGAAGCCCCCATTACTGCTAGCATCCGAAGCTTATGCCTGCGATTCCACCGCGCCTGATCGTCGAGCCCGATGACGGTCTGGAGCCGGTCCGCGAGTTCATCGCGACCGCGCAAAAGTCCCTGCTGATAAAGCAATTCACCTACACCGAGCCCACCCTCATCGACGCCGCGATCGACCGCAAGAAGGCCGGCGTCGACGTCCGTGTCATGCTCAACGCGCAACGCTCGGGCGGCGACCGGGCCAACGACGAGAGCTTCGAACAGCTCAAGGCCGCCGGCATCGACGTCCAGTGGGCGAGCCCGAAATTCTATGTGACCCACGAGAAGTCGATCGTCGTCGACGAGCAGGCGGCCATGGTGGCCACCTACAACCTGATGATCAAGTACTTCACGCTGACCCGCGACTACGGGATCATCACCCACGACCCCGAGCACGTCGCGCAGATCGTCGACGTCTTCAACGCCGACTGGGAGCACCGCGACTTCACCCCCTCCCACCATGAGGGCCTGCTGTGGAGCAACTCCAATTCGCGCTACCACATGGCGCGGTTCATCGACACCGCCGAACGCAAGCTCTACATCCAGCACCCGAAATTCGTCGACGCCGTCATCCTGGACCGCATCGCGGCCGCCGCCGACCGCGGCGTCCGGGTGCGGGTGCTGTGCGGCGGCAAGCACGGCATCAGCGACTGGGACAAGCTCGACACCTTCTCCTCGCTGCGCACGCTGAGCCGGTTCGGCGCCGAGGTGCGCAAGCAGAAGAACCTGCGGGTGCACGCCAAGCTGCTGATCGTCGACGGCGAACGGGTTCTGGTGGGCTCGATGAACATCGACCGCAGCGCGTTCGACCTGCGTCGGGAGTTGGGCATCATGACCGACGATCCGGTCGTCGTGCGGCGGCTCAAGGACGTCTTCAAAAGCGATTGGCTGATCTCGCACCACTACGAGGCGCCCGACCCCCTCGATCAGACCCCGGTCGTCGAGGACGACTTCCCGCACGACGCGGATCTGGTTCATGAATGAGAACGAGTCGGTCCTGCAGAAGATCTCGCTGCTGGAGATGGCGCTGACCTTCAACCACATCGCACTCGCCTCGTTCGGTGGCGGGCTGGGGGCGTGGTCGCGCGAGGTGATCGTCGTCGAGAAGCAGTGGCTGGGCGAGGAGGAGTTTCTCAGCGCGATGACGATGTGCCGGATCATGCCCGGCGCCAACCAGGTGAACCTGGCTGTGTTCATCGGCACCAAGATGCGCGGGATTCCCGGGGCGATCGCCGCCCTGGTCGGGCTGTGCCTGGTTCCGGTCGCGATCATCCTGACGCTGGGCTTCGTGTACTTCACCTTCAAGGAGGTGCCGTCGGTGAAGGGGGCGCTGCACGGCGCCTCGGCGGCGGCCGTCGCGCTGACCCTGGCAATGGTGATCAAGACCGGCAAGAAATGCCTGACCGGGGTGATCCCCGTCGCCTTCTTCCTGGCCAGCTTCATCCTCAACGGCATCCTGCGCTGGCCGTTGCTGGAGGCGCTCGGTCTGCTCGCACCGTTGAGCCTGATCTGGGCGTGGCCCCGGGAGAAGTCGGTCGAGACGTGAAGACCTACCTGGCCATCATGAGCATGTTCGGCTCGCTGTCGCTGCTCTCGATCGGCGGCGGCAACGCGGTGCTGCCGGAGATGCACCTGCAGGCGGTCAGCGGGCACCATTGGTTGACCAATTCCCAGTTCGCCGACATCTTCTCGATCTCCCAGGCCGCACCCGGGCCGAGCATCCTGATCGTGGCGCTGGTCGGCTACGCGGCCGGCCTGGGGGTCGCCGGGGTGGCGGGCGGCATCATCGGCGGGGTGATCGCCACCGTGGCGATGGTGGTGCCCGCCGCGATCCTGATGTACCTGGTCACCCTGTCCTGGCAGAAGGCGCAGAAGTCCAAGCTGCGCCGGGCGGTCGAGAAGGGCTTCGCGCCGTTGACCGTCGGCCTGATCATGGCCACGTCGCTGGTCATGAGCAGGGCCGCCGACCACGACTGGCGTGCCTACCTGATCACCGGCATCGCCACCGTCATCTTCGTGCGCACCGACACCAACCCCCTGATCGTCGTCGGTGCGGCCGCACTGCTCGGGTACGTGGGCTTCGTCTGAGGACCGCCGAGCCGGTCATCCGGTTCTCGCCGGCGCCCGCCGGACGATAGCGTTTGACCGCAGCCGCGCAGCCGACGCCGGCACCGAGGCCCACAGGAATGATCCGCGATGCGAGTTGACGGCCGGGACGTCACCGTCTCGGGCAGCCTGCTGCAACCACTGACCCGGCGGACCAACGACATCGTCCGACTCGGGCTGGCGACGGTGTTCCTGGTCGTCGTGGTCACCAGCTCGCTGATCACCCGCAACGACTGGGTGTCGCTGGAGAAGTCGGTGTCGCGGATCGTCGGTGTGCTGACGCCGACGCAGTCCAATCTGGTGTACCTGCTGTACGGGGTCGCGATCTTCGCGCTGCCGTTCCTGATCCTGATCGGATTGATCGTCGCGCGGCAGTGGAAGATGCTGGGGGCCTACGCCGCGGCCGGCTTCATCGCCGTGTTCTCGCTGTCGATCACCGGCAACGGAATATCGGCGCCGCGCTGGCATTTCGACCTGTCCGAGCGCCTGTCCACCACGCTGTCGCAGTTCCTCGACGACCCGCGCTGGATCGCGATGCTCGCCGCCGTCCTGACCGTGTCCGGGCCGTGGCTGCCGGCCCGCTGGCGCCGGTGGTGGTGGGCGCTGCTGCTGGCCTTCGTGCCGATCCACCTCGTGGTCAGCGCGATCGTGCCCGCCCGCTCGCTGCTGGGGCTCGCCGTCGGCTGGTTCGTCGGAGCATTGACGGTGCTGGTCGTCGGCACCCCGGCACTCGAGGTCCCGCTCGACGGCGCGATCCGCGCGCTGTCCCGCCGCGGCTTCCTCGTCCACGCCCTGACCGTGGTGCGACCGGCCGGCCATGGGCCCCTGGAACTTTCGGCGACCGACGAGTCGGGCTCGGTCGCCGTCGTCGAGCTCTACGGGCCGAACCAGCGCAGCGGCGGGGCGCTGCGGCAGGTCTGGCGGTGGCTCAAGTTGCGCGGCAGCGAGACCGGCCCGCTGCAGGCATCGCTTCGGCGCGCCGTCGAGCATCGCGCGCTGATGACGATCGCGATCGGCGACCTGGGCGTGGCGAACACCACCAGCATGGCGGTCGCCGGGCTCGAACGCGGGTGGACGTTGTACGCCCATACCCCGCCGCGGGGCACCACGCTCGACGACGCAGCCGAGGACGGACTCGTCACCAGCGTGTGGGGCTCGCTCGGGGTGCTGCACCGCCACCAGATCAGCCACGGCGACCTACGCCGCAAGGAGATCACCGTCGACGGCGGCAAGACGCTGTTCGGCGGCTTCGGCAACTCCGAATACGGCGCGTCGGACGAACAGCTGCAATCCGACATCGCCCAACTGCTGATGACCACCACCGACAAGTTCGGCGCCGAGGCGGCGGTGCGCGCCGCAATCGACGCGCTGGACAAGGACACCGTGCTGACCGCCTCCCGGCGACTCACCAAATCGGCACTGCCGAAACGGATCCGCAGCTCGGTCGACGACCCCAAGGCCCTGATGACCGCCGCCCGCGACGAGGTGAAGAAGCAGACCGGGGCCGACAAGATCCAGCCGGAGACGATCACCCGGTTCTCCCGCAAGCAACTCATCCAGACGGTCCTGCTGGTCGCGCTGGTCTACGTCGCCTATCCGTTCATCAGCACCGTGCCGACCTTCTTCAACGAGTTGGGTTCCGCGAACTGGTGGTGGGCACTGCTCGGGCTGACGGTGTCGGCGTTGACGTATGTCGGTGCTGCAGCGGCCTTGTGGGCCAGCGCCGACGGCGTGGTGAGCTTCCGCAATCTGGTCATCATGCAGTTCGCCAACACGTTCGCCGCGACCACCACCCCGGCCGGTGTCGGCGGCCTGGCGCTGAGCACCCGGTTCCTGCAGAAGGCCGGCCTGGGAACGCTGCGCGCGACCGCGGCCGTCGCGCTGCAGCAGTCGGTCCAGGTGATCACCCACGTCGCGCTGCTGATCTTCTTCAGCGTGGCGGCAGGCGCGTCGGCCGACCTGTCCCACTTCGTACCGAGCGCCACCCTGCTCTACCTGATCGGCGGGATCGCACTGGGCGCGCTGGGAGCCTTTCTGTTCGTTCCCCGGCTGCGCCGATGGCTGGGCACCGCCGTGCGACCCAAGCTCAAGGAGGTCGGCGGCGAACTCCTCGAGCTGATGCGCGAGCCGAAGCGACTCGGGGTGATCGTACTCGGTTGTGCGGCAACGACACTCGGTGCGGCGCTGGCGCTGTGGTCCAGCGTCGAGGCCTTCGGCGGCGGCACGACCTTCGTGACCGTCACCGTGGTGACGATGGTCGGTGGAACGCTGGCCTCGGCGGCGCCCACCCCCGGCGGTGTCGGCGCGGTGGAGGCCGCACTGATCGGCGGCCTGGCGGCGTTCGGTGTGCCCGCGGCCATCGGCGTCCCGTCGGTGCTGCTCTACCGCGTGCTGACCTGCTGGCTGCCGGTGTTCGTCGGCTGGCCGATCATGCGCTGGCTCACCGCCAAGGACATGATCTAGGTCGGTACTCTTGGCGCCCGTGACGTCGAAGGCACCCTGGCACGACCTGACCGGCCACGTGGCACTGGTCACCGGCGGCAACGGCGGGATCGGGCTCGGCATGGCGCGCGGGTTGCGGCAGGCCGGGGCGACGGTCGTGATCTGGGGCACCAACGCCGCCAAGAACGCAGCCGCGGTGTCGGAACTCGGGGCGGAGGGCCGCGATGCCCCGGTGGGTGCGTTCGTCGTCGACGTCGGCGACGAGACCGCGGTGGACGAGGCCGTGACGGAAACGGTGGCCCGATTCGGCCGGATCGACTCCTGCTTCGCCAACGCCGGCGTGGGCCCGCATCCGACCGCCATCGACACGATGTCGACCGAGGAGTGGCGCCGGGTGATGGCCGTCAACCTCGACGGGGTGTTCTACACGGTGCGGGCGGTGTCCGCCGCCATGAAGGCGCAGCGAAGCGGCGGCTCCATCGTCTTCACCAGCAGCGTGTCGATCAGCGACGGCATGGCGTTCTCCACGCACTACGCGGCGGCCAAGAGCGCTCTGGTGGCGATGGCGCGGGCGCTGGCGGTCGAACTCGCGCGCGACGACATCCGGGTCAACGCCCTGGTGCCGGGGTGGACGATGGCGGCGATGACCGAGCCGTTGCTGGAGTCCTCCGCGGCGAAGGCCAAGATCCTGCCGCGAATTCCCCTGCGGCGCTGGGGAACTCCGGAGGACTTCGAGGCGGTGGCGGTCTGGCTGGCAGGCCCCGGCTCGGCGTACTTCACCGGCCAGACCTTGGTGATCGACGGTGGCTACACCGTCTTCTGAGTGCGGGCGGTGGGACTCGAACCCACATGCTCTTTCGAGCACCGGCACCTAAAGCCGGCGCGTAAGCCAATTTCGCCACGCCCGCAAAGACGCCTAGTCTACCGCGGGGCTGCTTCGATGATTTGTCAGTAGTGGCAGTTAGCTTCGGGATAGCGCAGAGAGGAACCGATATCCGGAGCTTCGACGATTTCAACACGGTGCGAACGCTTATTTCCGCCAGCGTGAGCGACTGCGAGATCGCCCGGCGGACCGCATTCCGCGAGCAACCGTAAAGGATTGGCGATGCCGACCGCCAGCAAGACTTCGGCGCCTGAGCAACACCCCGTGCGGCGCAACGCACGACTACAGCGCTCTGCCCACCAATGCCTATTCTTATCTACTCGGCCTATACCTCGGTGACGGATGTATCTCCCGGATGGGCCGGGTATGGCGGCTCAGAATCTCATTGGACAAGAAGTATCCCGGCATCATTGACAGCTGTCGGAGTGCCATCGACACGGTGATGCCCGGGCAGCACGCCTCGATCCATCGACAGCAGAAGGGTTGTGTCGTCGTTTCGCTGTACTCCAAACACTGGCCGTGCCTCTTCCCGCAGCACGGCCCGGGCAAGAAGCATTCCCGGCCGATCCGGCTAGAGCCATGGCAGCAGGAGATTGTCGCTGAGGCGACGGAGGACTTCGTCCGCGGCCTGATCCACAGTGACGGCTGCCGCGTCATCGCCGACGACCGCGGCGTCAAGAGCATCCGGTACCACTTCACGAACCACTCCGGGGACATCCTCGGACTGTTCACAGGCGCCCTCGACCGCCTCGAGATTCCCTGGACGCGATCGACCAAGTACGTCGTATCGGTCTACCGCAAGGCCGCCACCGCGCGGCTCGACGAATTCATCGGCCCGAAGTGCTGAGCGTCACTGCCTGATGAACCCATAACCCCTGGCACGGTACGGTCGTGGTGTGCCCGCCACCCGTCGCCGCAGATTCGCGCTGATCGCCTTGGTGATCGTCGCCGCGGGCGGCTGCCTGGCGCTGGGCTGGTGGCAGTGGAGCCGTTTCGAGTCGGCCTCGGGCACCTTCCAGAACCTCGGCTACGCCCTGCAGTGGCCGATGTTCGCCGGGTTCTGCGTCTACGCCTACCGCAAGTTCGTCCGCTACGAAGAGGCCCCGCCGCCGCAGCCGTCGGCCACCGACGCCATCACCGAGATCCCGGCCGGTCTGCTGCCGGAGCGACCCAGGGCCGCAAAGCAATCCGACGACTCCGATCCCGTCATGCGGGAGTACAACGCCTACCTCGCCGAACTCGCCAAGGCCGACGCGGCTCGTCACCAAGGCACGGCCGATCACCAGAACAGGACCACCACATGAGCGCACCCGACACCCCGGAAGCCCACGTCCAGCCGACCGTCCCGGTCGAGAAGATCCGCACCGCCCTCAACGGCTACCGGGTGATGGCGTGGACGACGGGCATCTGGCTCATCGCGCTGTGCTACGAGATGGTGATGAAGTACATCGTCAAGGTGGACAACCCGCCGACCTGGATCGGTGTGGTGCACGGCTGGGTGTACTTCATCTACCTCCTGTTCACCGCGAACCTGGCGGTGAAGGTGCGCTGGCCGATCGCCAAGACCGTCGGCGTGCTGCTGGCCGGCACGATCCCCCTGCTGGGGATCATCGTCGAGCAGGTGCAGACCCGCGACCTCAAGGCCCGGTTCAACCTCTGATCAGCGGGTCGCCGGCCAACTCCGCCTCCTCGGCAGCCCAGTCGGACAGCGCGGACTCGTCCGGCTCGTCCGTGCGGGGAATCGTCATCGCGATGACGGCGGCCAGTGCGGCGACGGCGGCGGCGATGAGCAGCGCCGCTCGCAGACCGTTCAGCGACGGCATCGTGTGCCCGCCGTAGGCGATCGTCATCGTCGCGAGCACCACACCGATCACCGCACTGGAGATCGACGTGCCCAATGACCGCGCGAGGGCGTTGATCCCGTTGGCGGCGGCCGTCTCCGAGACGGGTACCGCGGCGTTGATGAGCGCGGGTAGCGACGAGTAGGCGAAGCCCACCCCCATGCTGATGACGATGTTGACCACCATCACCGCCGGAGGGCTGCCGAGCAGCCACACCGCGCCCAGATAGGCGACCGCGATGATCGCTGATCCGCACACCAGGGTGAACTTTGGGCCGCGGCGTGCCGCGACCCGGGCCGCCAGCGGGGAGGCGAGCATCATCGCCAGCCCACCCGGGGCCAGCCACAGACCCGCCTGCACCATCGACTGCCCGAGGCCGTATCCGGTCCCGGTCGGCAGTTCGAGCGCCTGCGGCGCGACCAGCCCGAACGCGAACATCGCAAAGCACACCAGGATCGCGGCGACGTTGGTGGTCAGGACCGGTCGGCGGAGCGTGGTGCGCAGATCGACGATCGGCGCCGCCGTCCGGAATTGCCACCCCGCGAACACCGCGAACACCGCGACGGAGACGACGAACAGCGCCAGCGTCGTCGTGCTCGTCCAGCCCCAGGTCGAACCCTTGGAGATGGGCAGGAGCAGCGTCACGAGCCCCACCGCGAGCAGCAGCGTGCCGAGCGGGTCGAACTTGTCGGCCGAACTGGCCGGGACGTCGGGCACCAGGAATCCGAACAGCAGCAAGGCCATGACGCCCAGCACGCCCGCGCTCCAGAACAGCATGTGCCAGTCCGCCTTCTGGGCGATCACCGCCGACACCGGCAGCCCCAGCGCGCCCCCGACCCCGAGTGACGAACTGATCAACCCCATGGCCGGCCCGACCCGCTCGGTGGGAAGCGCCGAGCGCAGCACGCTGATGGCCAACGGGATGATCGGCAGGCTCATACCCTGCAGGCCGCGCCCGACGATGAACGGCAGCAGTGAGCTGGCGACGGCGGCCATCAGGGACCCGACGGTCATCGCGGCCGCGCAGATCATCAGCATCGGCTTCGGGCCGTACATGTCGCCGAGGCGGCCGAACACCGGCGTGGCGACCGCCGCGGTCAGCAGGGTCACGGTGATCGTCCACGAGGCGTTGGCCGGGCTGGTGTCGAGCAGCGCCGGAAGCTCGGGAATCAGCGGGATCATCAGCGTCTGCGTCAGCGACACACTGATGCCCGCGGCTGCCAGCACGGCGATCAGAACGCCGGGGTGCGTCGCCCGGACCGAGTGACGACCCACGGCAGCATCATGACACATTAGCTGCGCTAGACAAATCGGCCGACGGGCCGTCAGCCAGCCAGAACCCGCAATGCCGGCACCAGCAGCGCCAGGGCGCGCCCGCGGTGCGACACCGCATCCTTTTCCACCGCGCTAAGTTCGGCCGCGCTGCGGGTCTCGCCGTCCGGAATGAAGACCGGGTCGTAGCCGAAGCCACCCGCGCCCCGGGCGACCCGCGCGATCGTCCCCGGCCATTCGCCGCGAACCACCACGGCGTCCGCATCGGCGGGGCCGGACACCAACGCGCATGCCGAGACGAACGCCGCCCCCCGCCGCTCGTCGGGGACGTCCCGCAACTGCGCGAGCAGCAGCGCATAGTTAGCGGTGTCGTCACCGTGGGCCCCCGCCCAGCGCGCCGAGAGCACCCCGGGCATCCCGTTCAGCGCGGCCACCGCCAGGCCGGAGTCGTCGGCGAGGGTCGGCAGCCCGGTGGCGGCATAGCCGTCCCGGGCCTTGGCGACGGCGTTCTCCTCGAAGGTGGCCCCGGTTTCGGGCGCCTCGTCGAAGGGTGGCACGTCGTCGAGGGAGACCAGGTCCAGACCGGAGATGCCGGCGGCGTCGAGCACCCTGCGCAACTCGGCCAGCTTCTTGCGGTTGCGGCTGGCGACCAGCAGCCGGGTGGCGGTGGTCAGCTGCCGAACGCCTTCTTCGGCGGCGGACCGTCGGGCAGTACCCCGGGATACGGCAGCGCCAACGCGTCCCGCTGCACCGCGAACAGGCTGTCGCAGGCCGCCAGCGCGGCGTCGAGCATCTTGTCGAGCGTGCTGCGCGGGAACGTCGCGCCCTCGCCGGTGCCCTGGATCTCGACCAGCGTGCCGGTGTCGGTGGCAACCACGTTCATGTCGACCTCGGCGCGCGAATCCTCCTCGTAGGGCAGGTCGACCCGCACCCGGCCGTCGACCACCCCGACGCTCACGGCGGCGATCGCGCACGACAGCGGCCGCGGGTCGGACAGTTTGCCCGCGGCCGCCAGGTAGGTCACCGCATCGGAGAGGGCGACGTAGGCGCCGGTGATCGCCGCGGTGCGGGTACCGCCGTCGGCCTGCAGCACGTCGCAGTCGACGGCGATGGTGTTCTCGCCCAGCGCCGCCAGGTCGATGCAGGCGCGCAGCGAACGCCCGACCAGGCGGCTGATCTCCTGGGTGCGCCCGCCGAGGCGGCCCTTGACCGACTCGCGGTCCGAGCGGCTGTGCGTGGCGGCGGGCAGCATCGCGTACTCGGCGGTCAGCCAGCCCTGCCCGGAACCCTTGCGCCAGCGCGGCACCCCTTCGGTGACGCTGGCGGTGCACATGACGCGGGTCTGGCCGAACTCGATCAGCACCGAGCCGGCCGGGTTGGAGGTGAAGCCGCGGGTGATGACCACCGGGCGCAGTTCGTCGTCGAGCCTGCCGTCTTGTCGTCGGGACACCCGGCAACCCTAACGCGGCCACGACCAAGCGCGTCCCCTCCATGCCGACGGTGCGTGGAGTGCACGCTGTACCGGCGTGTCAGCGCACCGACACGCACGCTCGCGACTAGACGGTCAAGGCGACGCCCTCAGGCGCGCCGGACGTCGATGTTCTCGCCGCAGACCACGGCGTGCACCGGACCGTCGAACTCGGCCTTGGCTTCGCTGATGACGTCCTCGCGGGACGTCCACGGCGGGATGTGGGTCAACAACAACTCCCCCACCCCGGCCAGCTTTGCCATCCGGCCGGCCTCGGTGCCCGACAGGTGCAGGTGCGGCGGCCGCTCCGGGGCATGGGTCCAGGACGCCTCGCACAGGAACACGTCGGCGCCGCTGGCCAGTTCGACCAGCGAATCGCACACCCCGGTGTCCCCGCTGTAGACCAGCGTCGCGCCGCTGGGATCGGTGATCCGCAGACCGTAGGACTCGGTGGGGTGGGTGACCAGTCGGGGCAGCACGGTCAGCGCACCGAACCGGACGGCCTCACCGTCGCTCCAGTGCCGGATGTCGAAGATGTCGGAGAAGTCGTCGAGCTCGCCGCCCACCGGCGAGGACGCGGCCGCCAGCCGCGACCAGGTGTCGCTGGGCCCGTACAGGATCCCCTGGCCCTTGGCGGGCGTCGGGTGATACCGCCGCCACACGAACAGCCCCGGTAGATCCAGACAGTGGTCGGCATGCAGGTGCGACAGCAGGATGTGCACCTCGTTGGGATCGGCGTAGCGCTGCAGAGCGCCGAGGACACCGCCCCCGAAATCGAGCACGAGCGGCGGGGTGTCGGGTGCGGTCAGCAAGTATCCGGACGCCGGCGAATCAGGCCCGACAACGCTGCCGGAGCAACCGAGGATGGTGATTCGCACAGCCACCAGCTTGCCATGCCCGCAACCCCTGAGAGGAAAACATCACCAGTTTGCTCGGGAGATCCTCGGGAGATCATTGCTGGGCGCTGAGGTGGCGCGCGACCGGCTGCACACCGGTGATCGACGGGCCGAGGAAACGCGCCGCCAGCGCGGTGAACGCCTCCGGATCACCGGTCGCTTCGAACACTCGGGTGGCGGCGTCGGCGGCCGGATCCTCGGGGTGCGGCCGCAGCAGGTCGCGCTCGGTGAGCACCCGCAGCAGATCCTTGGCGGTCTCCTCCGCACTGGACACCAGCGTCACGGTGTCCCCCATCGCGAGCTGGATGATGCCGGACAGCAGCGGGTAGTGCGTGCAACCGAGCACCAGGGTGTCGACCTCGGCGCGCTGCAGCGGCTCCAGATACGCCTCGGCCAGACCCAGCACCTGCCGCCCGCTGGTGACCCCCCGTTCGACGAAGTCGACGAACCGCGGACAGGCCACCGCGGTGACCTCGACGTCGCGGGCGGCGGCGAACGAGTCCTGGTAGGCCCCCGAGGCGATGGTGGCCTGGGTACCGATGACGCCGATCCGTCCGGTGCGGGTGGTCGCCACCGCCCGGCGCACCGCGGGCAGGATCACCTCGACGACCGGCACGTCGTAGCGTTCCCGGGCATCACGCAGGCACGCCGACGAGGCCGTATTGCAGGCGATGACCAACGCCTTGACCCCGCGGCCTACCAGATCGTCGCCGATCGCGAGCGCGTGCGCGCGAACCTCGGGAATGGTCAGCGGACCGTATGGGCCGTTGGCGGTGTCACCGACATAGATGATGTCCTCGTCGGGCAACTGGTCGATGATCGAGCGCGCGACGGTCAGCCCGCCGACGCCGGAGTCGAAGATGCCGACGGGCGCGAAACGATCGCTCATGACGGCAGACCGGGCAGCTGGCCGGTCTTCTTGCGCTCCCGGGCCTTGCGCTCCGGACCGGACAGCAAGTAGGCGGCGAGCACTCCGGCGATCGCCCCGCACAGGTGCCCCTGCCAGGACACGCCGAACGTGCCCGGCAACACCCCGAGAAGGATGCTGCCGTAGACGAAGAGCACGATCACGCCGACGACGATCTCCCACACCTTGCGGGTGAAGAAGCCGAACACGATCAGGAAAGCCAGCCAACCGAAGATCAGTCCCGAGGCGCCGATGTGGTTGGTTTCGCAGCGCACTCCGACGTAGGGGCAGTGCGCGCCGACATTGCCGATCAGCCAGGTGCCGAAACCGCCGACGATCCAGATGATCGCGGTGGCGAAGACGAACCGCGACATGCCGGCCAGCGTCATCAGGAACCCGAGGATCAGTGCCGGACCAGTATTCGCCAGCAGGTGCTGCCAGTTGGCATGCAGCAGTGGGGCGAAGATGATCCCGATCAGCCCGTCGCTCTCCAAAGGCCGGATGCCGTGATTGTCGAGCCGGTGCCCGGACAGCGCATCCCACAACTCGATCACATAAAGCAATGCCACGAATGTGACGATCGTGACGCCGCCGACCACCCAGGCGGGGCGCTTCCTGGGTGCGGGCGGCGGGGTCGCCGGATAACCCAACGGCTGGTTCATCCGCTACCCGTCCTCCG
>ERZ650311.86-NODE-86-length-56878-cov-14.472450_pt1 | contig 56878 bp, 49 predicted proteins | sample MGYA00376247_ERZ650311 | MGnify/ENA primary metagenome ERZ650311 (study PRJEB26733, sample SAMN07839324) | wastewater metagenome | biome: small river; feature: stream; material: water | place: USA: North Carolina | collected 2016-07-28 ... | reverse complement strand
ACGCCTTCTTCCACAAACCCGAAGGCGGCGGCAAGAACTACTTCTGGGAAAGCGAACTCGACCTGATCCGCGACGCCAAGGGTCAGATCATCGGCGCCAAGCACAAGTCCGACGGCACCATCCTCGATCACGAGCTGACCACCATGTCCAAGTCGAAGAACAACGGCGTGGACCCGCAGGCGCTCATCAAACAATACGGTGCCGACACCGCGCGCTTCTTCATGATGTTCGCCGCGCCGCCCGAGCAGACGCTGGAATGGTCCGACGCCGGCGTCGAGGGCGCCTACCGTTTCCTGCGCCGGGTATGGAGCTTCGGCCACGGCTTCGCCACCGACATCCGCCCGCAGATCGGCGCCCAGCGCACCCTCGCCGGCGCCAAACTGCCGGAAGCCCTGGCCGCCTTCCGCCGCGAAATCCACCTGCTCCTCAAGCAAGCCAACTACGACCTCGGCAAGCAGCAGTTCAACACCGTGGCGTCGGCCACGATGAAGATGCTCAATGCCCTCGAAAAGGCGCCCCGCGAAGGCGCCCTCGCCGCTGAAGTCATCGAGGAATGCTTCGGCATCCTGCTGCGCGTGCTCTCGCCCCTTACCCCACACATCAGTCACGCCCTGTGGCGCGAACTGGGCTACGGCGACGACATCCTCGCGGCGGCCTGGCCGGAACCCCTCGAAGCCGCGCTGGTCCAGGATGAAGTCGAGCTGATGCTCCAGGTGAATGGCAAGCTGCGTGGCGCCGTGCGCGTGGCCGCCGATGCCCCGAAGGAGGCTATCGAGGCGCTCGCCCTTGCCCACGAAGCCACCGTCAAGTTCCTCGAAGGCCGGCCGGCCAAGAAGGTCGTCGTCGTACCCGGCCGCCTCGTCAACATCGTCGGCTGATCGAACCGGAGGGTTTCCCCCATGCGCAACGCTATTTGTATCGTGCCCATCGTCCTACTCGTTTTGGTGGCTGGGTGTGCCAGCACACCGGGCGATCGCGCCTTCTACGAAGGCCTGCGCATGGAGAATGCCCGGCGGCAGTACGAACCGGGTCGCGACATCAACCGCGACCCGCCGGCTCAAAGCTACGAGGCTTACGAGAAAGAACGCCAGCGCCTCAAAGAGGAACAGTCCAAATGAACCCCACCCGCCTCGCCGGCCGTCGCCGGGCTCTCGTTCTGCTCGGCGGCGCACCGCTGCTGCTGGCCGGTTGCGGCTTCAAGCTGCGCGGCCAGCGCCCGCTGCCCTTCGAATCGATCTATCTGGGCATGTCGCCTTATTCCGAGCTTGCCGCCGCGATCCGGCGCGAAATCCGCGCCAATGGCGGCACGCGCATCGCCGACAAGCCCGAGGACGCCCAGGTCCGGCTCGAAGTTCAGGCCGACATCAAGGACAAGCTCATCCTGGCCCTCAACACCCAGGGTCGGGTGCGCGAATACCAGCTTCGCCAGCGCTTCATCTTCCGGCTGGTAAGCAAGTCCGGACAGGAAATCACGCCGTCGAACGAAATCCTGCTGCGCCGGGATCTGGCCTTCGACGACACCCAGCTCCTCGCCAAGCAGCAGGAAGAAATCCTGCTCTACCGGGACATGCAGAACGATCTCGTGCAGCAACTCATGCGCCGGCTCGCTGCAACCAAAATGCCCGAAGCGCCGCCTGCCGAAGCCTCGCCGGCCCCCGCAAGCAAGCCGTGATCCTGCGTCCCGAGCAACTCGCCGCTCACCTCGACAAACCCCTCGCGCCGCTCTATGTCCTGCACGGCAACGAGCCGCTGCTGGTGCTCGAGGCCGGCGACGCGATCCGCGCCGCAGCCCGCCGGCAGGGCTTTGCCGAACGCGAAGTGCTGGTCGCCGGTCAGGGCTTCCGCTGGAGCGAGCTCCAGTCGGTTGCAGGCAACCTTTCGCTGTTCGGCGCCAGCAAACTGATCGACCTGCGCATCCCCAACGGCAAGCCCGGCCGCGACGGCGGCGAAGCGCTGCAGCGCTACGTCCGCCACCCGGACGACGGCGTCGTCACGCTGATCAGCTTGCCGGAACTGGACTGGGCCACCCGCAAGGCCGCCTGGTTCGTCGCCCTGCTCGAAGCCGGCGTAGGCGTCGAACTCAACGCCCCGGAGCGAGACCGCCTGCCCGACTGGATCACCCAGCGTCTGGCCCGTCAGCAGCAACGGGCCTCCCAAGACGCCCTGCGCTTCATTGCCGACCACGTGGAAGGCAACCTGCTCGCCGCCCACCAGGAAATCCTCAAGCTCGGCCTGCTTCATCCGCCGGGCGACCTCCCCCTCGACGCCGTGCGCGAAGCGGTGCTCAACGTCGCGCGCTACGACGTGGACAAGCTCCGCTTCGCCCTGCTCGAAGGCGACGCGGCCCGCTGCGCCCGCCTTCTCGAAGGCCTGAAAGGCGAAGGCGAAGCGCCGCCGCTGGTGCTATGGACCCTCGCCAACGAGATCCGCGCCCTCGCCAACCTGCGCCAGGGCATGGACGACGGCCAAGCCTTGGCAAGCCTGCTGAAGGCCGAAAGAATCTTCGACGAGCGCCGCAAACAGGCCATCCAGCGCGCACTCCCGCACCTCGCCTCCGGCACGCTGCGCACCGCCATCTTGCACGCAGCGCGGATTGACCGGATGATTAAGGGTCTTGCCGGTGGCGACGTGTGGGACGAATTCCTCCAGCTGTGCCTGCGCCTCACCCGGAGCGCGGGCCTGCCCCCGGCGCGGCGCTGACGCCGCTCCCGATCCAAAGCGAGACAAGATGGACATCAAGACCTACATGCAGACCGTCGGCCGTCAGGCCCGCGCCGCTTCCCGCGCCGTGGCCGCCGCCTCGACCGACGCCAAGAACAAGGCCCTCCTCGCCATGGCGGCCGAAATCCGTGCCCGCGCACCGATCCTGTCCGCCGCCAACCAGCGCGATCTGGACGAAGCCCGCGCCAACGGCCTGGACCCGGCAATGATCGACCGCCTGACCCTGTCGGCAAAAGGCATCGAATCGATGGCCATCGGCCTCGAGCAGGTTGCCGCGCTACCCGATCCGATCGGCGAAATGACCGACCTCAAGCGCCGCCCTTCCGGCATCACCGTCGGCAAGATGCGCGTGCCGCTGGGCGTCATCGGCATCATCTACGAGGCCCGCCCCAACGTCACCGCCGACGCCGCCGCCCTGTGCCTGAAATCCGGTAACGCCGCCATCCTTCGCGGCGGCAAGGAAGCCCTGCACGCCAACCAGGCCATCGCAGACTGCGTGCGCGTCGGCCTCGCCGCTGCCGGCCTGCCCGCGAGCGCCATCCAGATCGTCGAAACCACCGACCGGGCTGCCGTCGGCGAACTCATCGCCATGCCCGAGTTCGTGGACGTCATCGTTCCCCGCGGCGGCAAAGGCCTGATCGAGCGCATCTCCCGCGACGCCCGGGTGCCCGTCATCAAGCATCTCGACGGCAACTGCCACGTTTACGTCGACGAATTCGCCGACCTAACCAAGGCCCTCGCGATCGTCGAAAACGCCAAGACCCAGCGCTACGGCACCTGCAACACGACCGAGTCGCTGCTGGTCGACGCCGCCGTCGCCACCACTCAGTTGCCCGCCATCGGCGCCATGCTCGCCGCCAAGGGCATCGAACTGCGCGCCTGCCCGGCGGCGCTGGACATCCTGCACAAGGCCGGCATCGCCGAAACCCAATTGAAGGAAGCCACCGAGTCGGACTGGTCCGAAGAGTTCCTCGCGCCGATCATCTCCGTCAAGATCGTCGCCGGCCTCGACGCCGCCATCGAGCACATCAACCGGTACTCCTCCGGCCACACCGAAGCCATCGTCAGCGAAAACTACACTCGCGCCATGCGCTTCCTGCGCGAAGTGGATTCCGCCTCGGTGATGATCAATGCCTCGACCCGTTTCGCCGACGGCTTCGAATACGGCCTCGGCGCCGAGATCGGCATCTCCACCGACAAGATCCACGCCCGCGGTCCGGTCGGCCTCGAAGGTCTCACCAGTCAGAAATGGATCGTTTTCGGCGACGGCCAGGTGCGCGCCTGAAAACCCGATAAAAATCCCCCCGGCCGGAAGTCTTCCCGGCTAAGATTCAAACGCCCGTTCGAATCGAGTGCAAACTCGACGGACGGGCGTTTGCACTTCCAGCCCCACAAAGGAGACCCGCCATGCATCGAAGCCTGCGTCACGCACTGCTAGCCGCCACCCTCGCCGTCGCCCTGCCCGCCATCGCCGCCGAAGTCGCCGGCGTGCACCTGGACGACAAGACCAGCCTTTCCGGCAACGAACTCATCCTCAACGGCAGCGGCCTGCGCACGCGCTTCATGCTCAAGGTGTACGCCATGGGCCTCTACCTCCCGAGCCGCGCCACCGCCCCCGAAGCCATCGCCGCCACCGCCGGCCCAAAGCGCATTCAAATCGTCACCCTGCGCGAACTCACCGCCGAGCAATTCGCCGACGCCCTCGTCGAAGGCCTCAAAAAGAATCACAGCGAAGCCGATTTCGCCAAGCTGCAGACCCGCAGCGACGATTTCCGCAATACGCTGCTAAGCCTGAAAACCGCAGCCGCCGGCACCCGGATCAACCTCGACTGGCTTCCCGGTAGCGGCACCCGTCTTTCGGTGGGCAACGAAATCCGCGGCAAGGATATTCCCGGCGAAGATTTCTATCGGGGATTGCTGCGAATCTGGCTTGGCGACAAGCCTGTCGATCCCGACCTGAAAAATGCTCTGCTCGGCAAGCACTGATCCCGACGCAAACGACTTTACCAATAGCCGACTCCCTTGCCGGCGCCCGGCCGCACGCGCAAAATTCCGCCATGCACACGCCTTCTGCCAAGCCCAGCCAATTACCCCGGCCCAAGGAATTTTCCGCCGTAATGGCAGCGCCATTCGGCGCCGTAGGGATTGTCAGCGCGGGGGAACTCATTCACGACATTGAATTCCTGCCGCACGCCTATCCGCTGGCCGCGCCCACCGACCGCATCTCCGCAATGGCGCTCAATCAACTCGAATGCTATTTCGCCGATCCGGATTTTCGTTTCAACCTCCCGCTGGCCCGGCGCGGCAGCGAATACCGACGCCGCATCTGGGCGGCCATTGCAGAGATTCCCCGCGGCCGGACCCGTACCTACGGCGAACTCGCCCACGCCGCGCACAGCATTGCCCGCGCTGTCGGCCAGGCTTGTGGCGACAATCCTTTTCCCCTCGTCATCCCCTGCCACCGCGTCGTCTCGGCGGCCGGGCTTGGCGGATTTGCCCACAGCAGCGGCGGTTTCCTAATCGATACCAAACGCTGGCTATTGCACCACGAAGGCGCCATCTGAATCCCTCCGCACCGCGCAATTGAACGCCCGCCCTGCGCCGTATCGTCAACTCGAATTACCCGCCGACAATCCCGCTACCATGTCACGTCCAGACCACAACCCACCGGAAACCCCCGCCACGCGCTTTCTGCGCCAGCACCAGACGCCCTTTTCAACCCACCTTTACGCCTACGAAGACCACGGCGGAACAAAGGTCTCCGCCCGCGAACTGAATGTCGCCGAACACGCCGTCGTCAAAACCCTGGTAATGGAAGACGAAGGCCGCCAGCCCCTCATCATATTGATGCACGGCGATTGCAAAGTATCCACCAAAGAACTCGCACGCCAGACGGAGCACAAACAGATCAGCCCCTGCGACCCCGCGGTAGCGCAGCGCCACACGGGCTACATGGTGGGCGGAACCTCGCCTTTCGGCACGCGCAAAGTCCTGCCGGTATTCATGGAACGCAGCATCCTCGATCTGCCGCTTATATATATCAATGGCGGAAAAAGAGGCTTCCTGGTTGGCGTTCATCCCCATGACATCCTGCGCATACTGCACCCTGGATTGGTGAGCGTAGCCCTGAAATAGAGGCAAAAAACACTTTCCAAATCGCCTGACGATAGTGGCAGAATAATAGGGCGAATAAAGGACGGGCAAAAGGCTTCATTCCACGGTTTATTCCACGTCATTTGAAGCGGACGCCCGCGCGGCCTCCTAGCACCCAAACCGGTCTCAGAAAACGCCACAATAAAGGAAACTCCGCCATGGAACTCGCCTCCCTTTCCCTCCCCGAATTGCGTCGCCTCCAGACAAAAGTCGAAGCGGAAATCCGGCGCCGTTCGGACACCGCCAAGAAAGATCTGCTCAAGCGCATGCAAAAGCTGGCGGCCGAACACGGCATGAGCCTGAATGAAGTGCTTGGCCAGGAATCTGTCGAAAAAGCCCCCGCCGCACCGAAAAAGGCCTCGACTCAGTCGGTCAAGAAAGCCGCCGCAAAACCGGCATCGGTCATCAAGTTCCGCCACCCCGAGAATCCGACGATCGGCTGGACGGGCCACGGCCGCAAGCCCCAGTGGGTCATCGATTGGCTGGCTCAGGGCAAGGCGCTCGACGACCTTCGCGTCTCAGAAGCACCGCCGGCCATTACCGCGGCCTGAACGGCATCCGGGCAACCCTGCCCGGCTCCGCTCGCAAAACTGCGGACTTATCTTGGCAAGCCCGCAGTGGGCGGATGATCGGGGGGCTCGGCACCATTGCGCCCGCGTTCGATAAACACCCCGACCCGACGCACATCCTTCATGACCCCGATCTTCGCTATGGAGAGTTTCACCCACGGCGCACCGAATTCATCAAATAGCAATTTGACGATAAACTCCCCGAGCGTCTCAATCAGATTGAATTGACGAACGCCCAACTCATCGCGGATACGTTCAATTACCTTGGCGTAATCGATCGTATCGGCAATATCGTCGTGCTCGGCGGCCGCATCAGGTACGCCAAACGTCAGATTCAACTCCAGCGTCTGCTCCGTTACCCGCTCGCGCGGATAGATGCCGACCCGGGATTTGACCCGCAGTGCGTCGATAAAAATGAAATCCATGGTCTGTCCCGGCTAAAATCGCGGCCATTCTAGCTCGCGCTCACTCAAAAAAATGCAACTCGCGCTTCTGCTCATCGCCGCCTACCTGATCGGCTCCATTCCCTTTGCCGTCGTCGTCAGCCGTGTTTTCGGCATGGCAGACCCCCGCTCCTACGGCTCGGGCAATCCCGGAGCGACCAACGTATTACGCAGTGGCAACAAACTCGCGGCCGCCCTGACGCTGGCAGGCGACGCCTTCAAAGGCTGGCTGGCGGTGACACTGGCGGCATCCATCGCTCCGACGGCAGACCTCGGCGCAGTGGCAGTGCCCGCCGCCGGCCTTGCCGCCTTCCTCGGCCACCTGTTTCCGCTCTTTCTCGGCTTTAAGGGCGGCAAAGGCGTCGCCACCGCAGCCGGTGTGCTGATCGGCGCCAGCGGGTGGCTCGGCCTGGCCGTCCTGGGCGTCTGGCTCGGCGTCGCGTTCACGCTGCGCTATTCGTCTCTTGCAGCCCTCTGTGCCGCCGTCGCCTCACCCGTGTTCGCCTCGCTGTTCGGGCTCGACACCAACTGGGTCGTCGCCATTGGCATCATGTCGGTCCTGCTGCTGTGGCGCCACAAGGACAACATCAAGCGCCTGATTGCAGGCCAGGAAAGCCGCATCGGCAGCAAGAAGGCGAGCTGAACGACACCCGGCCTGCGCCGGCATCAGGCCACACCGGTTTTTGGTGGCGTGATTTCCTGCAGACTCCAGCGCGGCCGCACCGCAAAGCGCCCATCCGACACTGCCAAGCGTTCGCCAGCCATGAAGCGCATCGCACCGGCAAAGGCAATCATTGCCCCGTTATCGGTGCAAAGCTCCATTTCCGGATAGAAAACCCGCGCTCGGCGCTTCGCCGCCGCACCGTCCAACCCGGCCCGCAGCGCCAGATTGGCCCCAACGCCGCCGGCCACCACCAGTTGCTTGAGCCCGGTATGCTTCAACGCCGCCATCGACTTGGACACCAACACCTCCACCGCGGCGGCTTGAAACTCAGCGGCCAGATCGGCCCGATCGGCATCGACGAAATCCGGCGCCGACGCAGCCGTCAGCACTGCCGTCTTCAAGCCGCTGAAACTGAAATCGAAATCCTTGCTGTGCAGCATCGGTCGTGGCAGCTTGAAGCGCCCCGGCACGCCCTCCAGCGCCAGCCTCGCCAGCACCGGCCCACCGGGATAGGGCAAGCCGAGCAACTTGGCGGTCTTGTCGAATGCCTCGCCAGCCGCGTCATCCACCGTCTCGCCAAGCAAAGTGTAGTCGCCAACGCCAGCCACGCGCATCAACTGGGTATGCCCGCCGGACACCAGCAGCGCCACAAAAGGGAAACCCGGCGGCGTGGCCGACAGCAGCGGCGACAGCAGGTGACCTTCCAGGTGATGCACCGGCAACGTCGGCACGCCCAACGCCACCCCGAGCGCCTCGGCCACACTCGACCCCACCAACAGCGCCCCGGCCAGCCCCGGTCCGGCCGTGTAGGCAATGGCGTCGATGTCACCCATATCGAGGCCGCTCGCCTCCAGGGTTTCGCGCAAAAGCAACGGCAAGCGGCGGATGTGGTCGCGGGAGGCCAGTTCCGGCACCACGCCACCGTAGGCCGCATGCAGATCGATCTGCGAGTGCAGACGATGGGCAAGAAGGCCCAGGGCCGTGTCGTAGATGGCTACGCCGGTCTCGTCGCAAGAGGATTCGATACCCAGAACGCGCATGGTCAGCCCAAGCAAAAGAAGGGATTTTACCTCTCCGCGACCAACAAAGCGAAAAAGGGGCTTGGTGCGCAACAGCAAGTTGGTTATACTCGTCGTTTTTCCGTCCAAAGAATTTTCGAGGAAGCACGCAATGCCGGGTATTCGCGTCAAAGAAAACGAGCCGTTTGAAGTTGCCATCCGCCGCTTCAAGCGCACCATCGAAAAAGTGGGCCTGCTGCCCGAACTCCGTTCCCGCGAGTTCTACGAAAAGCCGACCGCCGAGCGCAAGCGCAAGCTGGCCGCTGCCGTCAAGCGCCATCACAAGCGCCTGCGCAGCCAGACCCTGCCGCCGAAGATGTACTAAGCAACACCCCGAGTACAGGCTTCCCGCTCTCGCCACGCGATACGCGCAATTTGCGCGAGCGCGTGGCGTTTGCGCTTTGTACTCGCCCCGCGCCGCCAAGCTCGACAGCAGCCCGGACCACGCGTTCCGTACACCGCAGCATTCGCTCCGAAGGTCCGCCCGTAGCCACACCCTCGGGCAGCTTCGTCGCCACTCCACTCGCCAGGAATCTCGCTCGTGTCACTCAAAGCCCAAGTCACCGAAGACATGAAGGCCGCCATGCGCGCCAAGGAAACCGCCCGCCTGTCCGCTTTGCGCCTGCTGCTGGCAGCCATCAAGCAAAAAGAAGTCGACGAGCGCATCCAACTGGACGACGCGGCCGTGATCGCAGTTGTGGACAAGATGCTCAAACAGCGGCGCGACTCCGTCGCCCAGTACGAAGCCGCTCAACGCTTCGATCTGGCCAGCGCCGAACGCTTCGAAATCGACGTCCTCTCCGCCTACAAGCCGGCCGGCCTCGACGCCGGGCAGATCGCCGCCATCGTCGACGACGCGATCAAGGCAACCGGCGCAGCCAGCGCTGCCGACATGGGCAAGCTGATGGCCGTTCTCAAGCCCCAGCTTGCGGGCAAGGCCGACATGGCCGAAGTCTCGAAACTGGTGAAATCACGTCTGGCCAACTAGGATTCATGAGTACGTCGCCGGGGACCGAAACCCCGCGCGCCGGCTGCCAACCATGATTCCGCAATCCTTCATCCAGGATCTGCTCGCCCGCGTCGACATCGTCGAGGTGATCGAGCGCTATCTGCCGCTCAAAAAGGGAGGCGCCAACTATTTCGCCTGCTGCCCTTTTCACGGCGAAAAATCCGCGTCCTTCTCGGTCAGCCCGACCAAGCAGTTCTACCACTGCTTCGGCTGCGGCGTACACGGCAGCGCGATCAGCTTTCTGATGGAATACAACGGTCTCGGCTTCATCGACGCCGTCAAGGAACTCGCCGGCACGGTCGGCATGGAAGTCCCCGAGGACGACTTCACGCCCAATCACGACCGCGCCCGCGAACAATCGCTGACCGAAATCATGACCCAGGCCGCGCGCTACTACAAAGAACAACTCAAGCGCAGCCCGGTCGCCATCGACTACCTCAAACACCGCGGCCTCACCGGCGAAATTGCCGCCCGCTACGGCCTCGGCTACGCACCGGAAGGCTGGCAGGCGCTGCAGGCCGCCTTCGCCGACTACAGCGCCGCCAGCCTGCTCGAATGCGGGCTGGTCCTCGAAAACGAACAAGGCCGCCGCTACGACCGCTTCCGCGACCGCATCATGTTCCCGATCCAAGACCAGCGCGGCAATGTGATCGGGTTCGGAGGCCGGGTGCTCGGCAAGGGCGAGCCCAAGTACCTCAACTCGCCCGAAACCCCGATCTTCGAAAAAGGCCGCGAACTCTACGGCCTCGTCCAGGCGCGCCAGTCCGTGCGCGACCAGGAGTGCGTGCTGGTGGTCGAAGGCTACATGGACGTGGTCGGTCTTGCCCAGTTCGGAGTCGGCAACGCCGTCGCGACCCTCGGCACCGCCGCAACACCCCACCACATCCAGAAGCTGCTGCGCCTCACCGACCGCGTCGTATTCTGCTTCGACGGCGACGCCGCCGGACGCCGCGCCGCCGGACGGGCCCTCGAAGTCAGCCTAGAACATCTGGCCGACAACAAGACCCTCAGCTTTCTGTTCCTGCCCGAAGAGCACGACCCGGACAGTTTCGTCCGCGCCGAAGGCCCCGACGCCTTCCGTGCCGCGATGAACCGCGCCATGCCGCTGGCCGAATTCCTGCTTGCCGAGCTGAAAAAAGACATCGACCTCGGCACCGCCGAAGGCTGCGCCAAACTGGTCCACGAAGCCAAGCCGCTGGTCACCCGCATCGGCGCCCCGCTCCTGCGCCTGCAGTTCATCAAGATGCTCGCCGAAGCCGCAGGATTCACCCAGGCCGAAGTCGAACAGGCCTTCGGCCTCAAAGGCGCCTCCACCGCACCCCGCCGCTTCGACGACACACCGCCTTTCGAAGGCGGCGGTTTCGATCGCGACAGAGGCTTCGGCGACGGCGGCCCATTCCGCGGCAAACGCCGGCAAGGCATGGGCTTCCCGCGCATGTCGCCGCGCCGCGCACCGCAGACCGCCGTCGAAACTCTGCTCAAGCTGATAGTCCAGCACCCCGTCTGGGCCGCCCGCCTGCCCATCGACCTGCTGCCCGACGACACGCCGGAAGGCTGCGCCCTGATTGCCCTCACCGACGCCATGAGCGTCGGCGACCTGCCAACCCACGGCGTCGGCGCCCTGCTCGAACACTACCGGGACACGCCCCACGCCGAAATACTCGCCCGCACGGCCGGACAACTCGCCGACAACGCTTTTGAGGACGCATCGATTGAACCCTTGTTCAACGACACACTCAAGAAGCTAGAGGCCGATGCCGTCAGCCGTGAGATCGACGCCCTGACCGCCCGAGAACGGGAATACGGACTCGATCCAACGGAGCGAAGGCAGCTCGCGGAGTTACTAATGCACAAACAGAAGCTCCGCACCCAAGCAAAAGCATCGGATTCGTAATATAATTTTCGGTTTCGCGAAAATCGCGCCGCCGAAAGCTTTTGAGTTCGCGTCTCGGACCCAAAAATCGGACGACAAATCGAGGACAGCCCCCCATGACCACGGAAAAGCCCAAAACACCGCGCAAAGCGCCTGCCAAGCCGCGAGCAGCGAAGGTCAAGGACAAACTCGCCCCGATGATCGCCGAGGCGCCCTCGGCTGAAGAGGCAGAAGTTCGCCGTACCCGACTCAAGACCCTGATCGCCCTCGGCAAGGAACGGGGCTACCTGACCTACGCCGAAATCAACGACCACCTGCCCGACGACCTCGTGGACGCCGAGCAGATCGAGTCGATCATCAGCACCTTCAACGACATGGGTATCCAGGTTTTCGACGTGGCCCCGGCCGCCGAAGACCTGCTGATGTCGGAAGTCGCGCCGACGGTCGTTGACGACGAGCAGGCCGAAGCCGAAGCCGAGCAGACGCTCTCCGCCGTGGACTCCGAATTCGGCCGCACCACCGACCCCGTCCGCATGTACATGCGCGAGATGGGCACGGTCGAGCTCCTCACCCGCGAAGGCGAAATCGAGATCGCCAAGCGCATCGAGGAAGGTCTCAAGCACATGATCCAGGCGATTTCCGCCTGCCCGACGACGATTGCCGACATCCTCGAAGCCGCCGACAAGATCGGCCGCGAAGAGATGCGCATCGACGAGCTGATCGACGGCCTGATCGACCCGAACGCCGTCGAAGACATCGAAGCCCTCGCCGAGAGCGAGGAACTCGAAGTCGACGACGCCGAGGAAGAGGAAGACGAAGTGGACGCCGACGGCTCCGGCGCCCAATCCGCCTCTCTGATCAAGATGAAGGCCGAAGCCCTCGAACGCTTCGCCAACCTGCGCGGCCTCTACGAAAAGATGGCCACCGCCCTCCAGAAGAAGGGCTACCAGGACAAGGCCTACATCAAGCTCCAGGAGCAGGTCTCCGCCGAGCTGATGAACATCCGTTTCACCGCCCGCACCACCGAGCGCCTCTGCGACGCCGTGCGCCATATGGTGGATCAGGCCCGCTCCCACGAACGCAAGATCCTCAGCCTCTGCGTCGACAAGGCCGGCATGCCGCGCCCCCACTTCATCAAGAGCTTCCCCGGCCACGAGACCGACCTGGACTGGCTGAAAGCCGAGATCGCCGCCGGCCCCAAGAACGCCCCGGTCCTGATGCGCATGCAGCCCGCGGTGCTCGAAGAGCAGCAAAAGCTCATCGACCTGCAAAGCCGCATCGGCATTCCGCTGAAGGAACTCAAGGACATCAACAAGCAGATGTCCACCGGCGAAGCCAAAGCCCGCCGCGCCAAACGCGAAATGACCGAGGCCAACCTGCGCCTCGTGATCTCGATTGCCAAGAAGTACACCAATCGCGGCCTGCAATTCCTCGATCTGATCCAGGAAGGCAACATCGGCCTGATGAAAGCCGTGGATAAATTCGAATACCGCCGCGGCTACAAGTTCTCCACCTACGCCACCTGGTGGATCCGTCAGGCCATCACGCGCTCCATCGCCGACCAGGCCCGCACCATCCGTATTCCGGTGCACATGATCGAAACGATCAACAAGATGAACCGGATCAGCCGCCAGATCCTGCAGGAAACCGGCAACGAGCCCGACCCCGCAACCCTGGCTGAAAAGATGGAAATGCCCGAGGAGAAGATCCGCAAGATCCTCAAAATCTCCAAAGAGCCGATCTCGATGGAAACGCCGATCGGCGACGACGACGACTCCCATCTGGGCGATTTCATCGAGGACAACGCCACTCTGGCTCCGGCCGAAGCGGCGCTATACTCCAGCCTGCGCGACGCCACCAAGGAAGTGCTCGACTCGCTGACTCCGCGGGAAGCCAAGGTTCTGCGCATGCGTTTCGGCATCGAAATGAATACCGACCACACCCTGGAAGAAGTCGGCAAGCAGTTCGACGTCACCCGCGAACGGATTCGCCAGATCGAAGCCAAGGCGCTGCGCAAGCTGCGCCACCCGAGCCGCTCCGAGCGCCTGCGCAGCTTCCTCGACAACGAAGCGTAAGCCCTCACCCCGGGCCGCCCTCCGCGGCCCGAATCCTGTGTCAGGGCCGTTAGCTCAGTCGGTTAGAGCAGGCGGTTCAGAATAAGTTGTAGCAGTAAAAACAAGCGCTTAGATGGCACAAGCCGCATAAGCGCCGGTGCAAGCAATCGGTTTTAGGGCCTCTAGCTCATGCCTGGTTAGAGCAGCGGACTCATAATCCGTTGGTGCCGAGTTCGACTCTCGGGGGGCCCACCAACAAAAAGTCCCGTGCCGCAAGGCTTCGGGGCGTGAATGAGATGGTCGCCCGATCCCTACCCAGCGGAATACGCTGAGTAGGGATTTGTGCTTTCTGGGAGACCATCATGAGCGTCGTCGCACGGATCGCTATCGATCTGGGCAAAAACACCGCGCCCACCTGCACGCACGCGTAGCCAACTGCTTACCCGGCTGGCGAGCCGTTCCCGCCTGCGCGGTCGTGATCGAGGCCTGTGTGGCCGCCCGCTGGGTCGCCGGCCAGCTTGCCGCACTCGGGCATACCGCCAGACGGCTCTCCCGCAGTTCGTGAAGCCCTTCGACCGGGCACGAGAAACGACCGCGACGATGCACCGGCGATCTGTGAAACCGCCAGCCGGTCGAGCAAGTGCTTCGTGCATCGGAAGAGCAAGGCCCGGCGGACGTTCGCCGCGCTGCATCGGATGCGCAAAGGGCGGGCGGTCGTCGAGCATTTGCCGACTGTGCCGACCGACATCCGGAGCTCGCGGTGCGTATGCTTACGGTTCTCGAGCGCCAGCAGGCGGACGATTGCCGCATGAATTTATGCGATCCAACGATAGGTCGCGCAAATCTAGCTTGCAAAAATCGGGCTGACTGTAGATCTTTGTCCAATGAGCAGAGTCTCGACCCTGCTCATCCGATTGAGGAAGGTCAGGCTTTCCAGGCCGCCGGTGCGTTATGCACATGTTCAAGCCGAGGGAAAAGAATGCGAATCGGAGCGCTTTCGAAGCGAACGGGCGTCAGCGTGCGCATGCTGCGCTACTACGAGCAGGAAGGCCTGCTGCATCCGCCGCGCACTGAGTCCGGCTATCGCGATTACGACGAAGCCCAAGTCAAGGCAGCCCAGCGCATTCGCCTGCTGAGCTCCGCAGGACTGAAAATCGAAACTATCCGCGTGTTACTCCCCTGCATCCTGGACGACCGGCCACGCTTTCACCCCTGCAAGGAAGTTCGGGCCGCCTTGCGGCAGGAAGTCGAGAAGCTGGACGAAAAGCTGCGTGACCTCGACGAGAGCCGGAAGATCGTCCTGAGCTTTCTGGATGACGTCGAGGCGGCCCCAAGTGGCGCTTTCATCCCAGATCGGCCCCGCTAGGATCGACGATCTGCACCACGACCTTGCCCATGTGCGTCTTCTCTCGCAGATGGGAATAGGCTTGGGGAACTTCGTCAAAGCCGAAAACGGAGTCCACTACCGGATGAAGTCCATGCTGCGCATAGAATTGCGAGACTTGCAGCAAATGCCGTGTCGATCCAACGGTCACGCCCACGATGTCCGCATTGAGGCTTTGCAGGCGATCGAGCTTGGGATGTGCGCCGAACCCCGTCAGCACACCGACCTGCACGATGCGCCCCGCAGGCGCCAAGCAGTCGAGCGAGCGTTGATAGGTATCGGCGCCCCCCAATTCCAGCACGATGCTGGCCCCTTCACCGCCGGTAAGTGCGAGCACCTCGTGTTCCCAGGCGGGCGTCTTTCGGTAGTTGATGCACTCATCCACGCCCAAAGCGCGGGCCCGCTCCAGCTTCGCGTCCGAGGAAGACAGCAAAATGCCTCGCGCACCATATTTCTTGGTCATTTGCAGGGCAAATAGCGCAACACCGCCGGTTCCGGGGATCACCACGGTGTCTTGACTACCGAGACCAGCCCGAACGACCAGGCCATGCCATGCGGTGACCGCAGCGCAAGGCAAAGTGCTCGCCTCGATGAAACTCATGCCTGCGGCGATGGGCACCACCGCCGCCGCGGGCACAACAATGTATTCGGCCAGAACGCCGTCGCTACGGGCACCGCCGAGCGCCGAAGACATGTAATGCGATCGAAATGCGCCATCCAGCCATGCGGGAAAGAAACTCACCATGACGCGTTCGCCAAGCTGTCGCGACGCCACGCCGCCCCCCACGGCATCTACAATGCCCGCCGCATCGGACAGGGGAATACGGCCATGTGGTATCTGTCCCGCATGAGCCGACTCGGCCACCAGAAGATCGCGGAAATTAAGGCTGACCGCCACCACGCGAATGCGAACCTCCCCGGGGCCTGGGGTGGGAACAGGACGTTCGACGGGAACGGGATGACTGCCGCTGGACCCGGCATCGAGATGATAGACACGCATAGGGCACACCCTTGTCAAGTAATGTGCGGCCATCATCAACCCTGACAGTGCTGTCAAGGTCAAGCGTTCATGGCATCGAACGATTGGCGGTTCGGCCGCCCTCGCTGCGATCCGATTTGCCCACGACACCCTGCCACCGTGTATCGAGGCACACACCGCTGCCTGAGCTCCGGTTTGTCACTGGCTATTCCATGGCAGCAGTGAGTTCTCATCCGCCCGCACAATATGGCGCCCACAGGCAAACATGACGAAAGCCCACGCAGGGGACATCCGACGGGTTGAGACCGGGTGTGTTCTCAGCGGGCAGGTTGGAGAAATCCGGAAGAAGAACGACCGCCGGGTGAAAGGGATCAGGGAGGGATGATTCCCGGCGGCCGCGAAAGCCCATCAAGGGCAATGGAGGAGACTCATGCCATATCGACCTGGCATCGGGTTTCTTTAACCATTATCTCGGCACGGAACTGGCGTAAAGTTTCCATCATGAAAGGACAAGGATTCATCCGCCGCTTCGGCTATGCCCGAAACGGCATTGTGACGGCGTTTCGGCGCGAGCGAAGCATGCGCACCCACGGCGCGGCGGTGGTGGTAGTGGCGATTTTTCTGGCGCTGACCGGCGCCTCGACGCTGTGGTGGGCGCTGGTCGGGCTGGCAGTCGGGCTGGTGCTGGTGGCGGAGATGGCGAACACCGCCATCGAGGCGCTGGCCGACCTGCTCCATCCGGGCCAGCATCCGGAAATCGGCGTCGCCAAGGATGTGGCGGCGGGGGCGGTGCTGATCGCCACGCTGGTGGCGATCGTGGTCGGGCTGGCGTACTGCGTCGAGTTGCTGCGCTGAGGGGCGAGCGGCGAAGCCCGCCCAGCCCGACGCCCGGACGATCGATCAGCCCAGCGCGGCCAGCGCGGCGGCGTAATCGGGCTCGCTCTTGATCTCGGCGACGAGTTCGCTGTACAGCACCTTATCGTTCTCGTCGAGGACGACCACGGCACGGGCGGCAAGGCCGGCAAGCGGGCCGCTGGCGAGCGCCACGCCGTAATCCTTCAGAAAGGCCGCGCCGCGCAGGGTGGACAAGGTGACCACATTCGCCAGCCCTTCGGCGCCGCAAAAACGGCTTTGGGCGAAGGGAAGGTCAGCGGAGATGCACAACACCACCGCATTGGCCAGCTTGGAGGCGGATTCGTTGAACTTGCGCACCGAGGTGGCGCAGGTGGGCGTGTCGATGCTCGGGAAGATGTTCAGCACCTTGCGCTTGCCGGCGAAACTGGCCAACGGGGTGTCGGCCAGATCCTTGGCGACGAGGGTGAAGGCCGGCGCGCTCTGGCCCTTCTGCGGGAAATTGCCTTCAACCTGAACGGCGTTGCCGCCAAGGGTTACGGTGTTCGACATTCTGGGACTCCTGGGATTTGGCGATGTTGTTGTGGGCCGGTGCGCGGATGTGCGCCCGACAGCCCGATGGTAGGCATGGCCGAGCGCTCCTGCCAAGCATTTCGCACCGATGTTTCAAAGGGTTTTCAGATATTCGAGCAGCGCCGCCTTGTCACCGCCGGAAAGGCCGGTTCCGAACTCGTGGCCCTGGTTGCCGCCGCCTTTCTCCGTTGTATCCATGCGCGTACCGGTGCGGCGGGCTTCGTCGCCGTCGGTGACGAAGCCGACCTTCGTTTGATCGAACACGTCATAGCCCCGCCAGAACACTTTCGGGCGCTCGGCGGCCGGTTCGAGCAGGTCGCGCAGGGTGGGCACCGAGCCGTTGTGCAGATAAGGCGCACGCAGCCAGATGCCGTCGAGGAAGGGAATTTTGTAGCCGATCAGGTCTTCCTCCACCAAACCGCGCCGCTCGATGCCCATGGCGGCAACGGTGGCGTTGGCCTTGATCGCCGCCGCTTTGTTCCATGAATCCAGCCGGCCGCGGTCGGTGCCGACTTCGGCAAGCGGGAGCGGCATGCCGGTGCGTTCGCTGGCGTGGCAGCTCGCGCAATGGGCGTCGAACACCGACTTGCCGGCGGCCGCGCGGGCGGCGTCGACCGGGAAGGGGTATTTCGGCGGCGGCTGCTGAGTGAGGTAATCCTCCAGCCATTTGACCTGGCGAAGGAAGTCCGCCTTGTCGGCCGGTGCGGCCCCGAGCACGCCGAGGGCCGAGTCGATGACGACCGAATGCACGTCATGACTGTCGCCGGCGTAGTTGAGGCGCTGCCCCTTGTCCCAGTGGTATTTGCCGAGATTCCAGATGGCCGGGATATCGGTGGGGCCGAAGGTATCGTCCATCGGCGCGCGGATCATGAAATATTTGGTCAGGTTCATGGCGTCGTCGCGGCCGCGGCCCCAGTCGGGAAAGTCCGGCCGATAGAGCCACGCGAACTGGGCTTCCCGTTCGAGCAGACGCTTCTTGGTGATCGGGATGATCAAGAAGCGGTAGAGCAGCTTGTCGATTGCGTCGAGTTCGGTGACGCGGTTGATCTCGGCCATCAGGATGTCGGCGTCGAAGCGTGGGTCTTTGGCGCAGTCGATCAACAGACGGAAGAAGTTCTGGATGTTGACCGTGTGCCCGGCGCCGGCGATGACGAAAACAGGGTTGGTGTCGGCGCTTTCCCGGTAGCTGGTGGTGTGGCAGGCGGCGCAGTTGTTGGCGACGCGGGGAAAGCCGATGGTCTTTTTGGTGAAGCCGACGGGCAACTCCCGGCCTTCTTCCCAGGCCACACCGAGCGCCGCGTAACCGCCGGGCGCGATCTGACCGTCTTGGCGGAATTTTTCGGGGAAGACCCGCGGCAGCACGTAGAAGATCCAGTACGGAACGCCGGCATCGTGCTCGGCGCCGATCGAGCCATATTTAAAGCGTGCCTCGGCCGATTCGAAAACCCACGCCGGCTGGGGCTCCTCGCGGAAACCGCGGCTCCAGCCCAAATAGGCGCCTGCCACCAGCGACAGCAACAGCACCCCCAACCCAGCCCGCAGCAAAGCGCTCCGGGAAACCTGTACACCTGATTGCATCACGCGCTCCCGGTCAGAAAGTTTTGAGGAATTCGACGAGGGCGGCCTTGTCGTCGGGCGAGAGCCCGGTGCCGTAGGCCACACCTTCGTGCCCCCCGTTGCCGTTGCCAGCCTCGGCGGTGTCGAAGCGGAAGAACTTTTTCCCACCGGCTTCGGGACTGTCGGAGACGAAGCCGACCTTCACCGGATCGAAGAGGTCGTTGCCGCGCCAGAATACCTTCGGGCGTGCGGCGGCCGGTTCGAGCAGGTCGCGCAGACTGGGCACCGAACCATTGTGCAGATAGGGCGCACGCAGCCAGATGCCGTCCAGCGGCATGTTGGCGTAGCCGTGGGTCTTTCGGAACTTGCTGAACCGCCACGGATAGCCGGCGTAGAGCGTGGCCTGATTGACCGCCAGCGTGTAGGTGTAGGAATCGAGCCGGCGGCGGTCGGTGCCAATCTCGGCCAGCGGCGTGACGCGCCCCACGTATTCGCCGCTGAAATCACGCCCGGAGGCGCCGTGACAGGCGGCGCAATAGTGCTTGTAAAGCGGTGCGCCGCGGGCGGCGAGGTCTGCGTCGATGGGAAAGAGCTTGGAAAAGGCCGGCGGCTCGGCGTCGAGAATCCATGCCTCGACGCGCTTGATGCGCGGCAGGTCGAGCGTGGGCGGCGTGGTGCCGGTGCCGAAAGCGGCGCTCTTGTTGCGCTCGGTCATGTCGGTGTTGTTGCCGTCCCAGTGCAGTTCCATGGCCCGCGGCTCGCGGCGCGGACGCTGCAGCCAGATGGACGGAAAATCGGCCGGCGCGTCGAACTCCTTCGGATCGAGCCGGTGCATCGGAAAGTTGAAGATGACCTTGGCCGAGTTGAAGGTATCGACTCGCCCCGGCCCCCAGGCCTTTTGCTCGAATACCCATTCGAAGCGCCCTTTGAGCGCCAGCACCCGGTCGCGCATGATCGCAATGGCGGCGGGATAGACGAGGTAGCGGTCGAGCAGATCGAGCTTGGCGCCCTGGCGCTGGATTTCGGGAATCAGGAATTCCTTGGAAAACTTGGGGTCGGCTGCGCACTGAAAGAAAAACTCCTCGAAGGCCTTCATGTTGAACAAGGCCGCCGGCATGCCGGCCACCAGCAGCGGCGGCTGGTTTGGCGCAGCGCGCACGGTGCTGGTGTGGCACACCGCGCAATTCACAAAAACCCGGTCCACGCCTTGGTAGCGCCGTTTGGAGGTGCCGACCGGCAAATCCTTCAGGCGACCGTTCGGCAGCGTTTCGTAAAGCATGCCCAGCGACTGGTAGCCCGGACCCGGCAGATAGTGGCCACACACCTCGGGCAGCGCGCGCCAGATCCAGTATGGAAAACCCATCTCGTGCTCGCCGCCGGTGGAGCCGTATTTGAAGTGCTCCACCGGATCGACGTAATCCACCGGCGAATCGCCGCCGAAGCGCCCGACAAGCCACAGCACGATCGCCGCCGGCAGCAGCACGGTGAGCGCAAAGAGAATCAGGAAACGCTGTTTCCAGCGGGAAGGGGGCGGCGTGACAGAGCTTGGCATGATGGCTTTTCCTCGAGTGTCACTCGGTGACGCGCTTGGCCAGACAGGGGCGCAGGGCTTCGTAGCCGCCCGCCAGCAAGGCATTCAGATCGGGATCGCGTCCGCTCTCCGCCTTGAGCAGACCGGCGACGACGGCTTCCAGCGCGGCCCGATCCGCGCTCGCGGCCCACGTTGCGGCATCGCTATGAAAGGCCGGCAGCATGGATTCGGGTGGCATCGGCGTCTTGTCGCGTTCGGCCGGCGCACGGCGGGCCATCGCCAGCCGAACGAAGATGCGCGGTGCGCACTGGCGGATGCGCGCCTCCAACCCGCCCTCCGGGCCGACCAGGAAGTTGGGCGGAAACTGTTCGGCGCTCAGGTGGCAGGCTGCGCACCAGGCATGAAAGAGCCCCAGCCCCGGCGCGGCTTCCGTCAGCGGCAGACCGGCGGGCCGGACTGCGTAGGTTTCCAGGCGCGGCGTGGGCAGCATCGCCGACATCGGTTTACGTGGCGGATCGCCAAGGGCATTGAGCAGCGCCGCGATCAGGCCGACGCGCGGGATCGGCCGCTCGCCGAGCAGCGCCGAGCCATCGGCGCCAGCGGCGACGGACGCCATCGCATCGGCCAGCGCCAGGCTATCGGCACGCAGATGCAGCACGACGGGGCCGGTGCCCGCCTTCAGCGCGGCGGTGTCGACGCGTTCGAGCAGGTCGCCGTCAGCCAGACGCGCACGGGCTCCCAAGGCAAAGGCCGGCTGCGGCAACTCGCCGGCAAGGCTCAGGCGCTCGACCTTGCCGGCCGACAGGTCCAGCGCGGCACCATCCGCCCCGCGACAGCGGGAAGCGCGGGAACCCGCCAGCGGCACGCAATCGAGCGTTCGCGCGACGCGCGGCAAGGCATTGGCGCGCCGCGCGAGGGCGGCTTCGAGCCGCGTCCGGTCGTCGTCGGAAATGAATTCGGCAACGCCCGCCACCGCTTCCGCAACGGCCTCGGGGGCGTCGGCGCGCCACGCCTCCTCGGACGGACGCGGCAACAGCGGCTCGAAACGGGCGGGCACGTGGGAGCGGGCGACGCGCGCCGGAACCTCGTCGGGCCAGCCCGACATGCCCTGCAGCGGGTTGCGGTTGGGCAGGTCGGCACGACCGATGGCGAGGCCGACCGGCCAAAGACGGGCTCCGTTGGCACGCAACGGACGGGCGACGGCCGCATCGAAAGCCGCAGCCGACGGCGCGGCCCGACCGTCGGCGAAGCGCAGGCGCAAAGCGGCGGCGAACAGACCGGCCCGGCAGCGGACGCCCGCCTCGCCGGCGCCGCAGCCTTCGCGCCACAGACGTTGGGCAAGGGCAAAACGATTGGCACGGCGCACGGCCTTGTCGATGGCATAGGGCACATCGACGCCACGCTCCGGCGGGATGCCGTAAAAACTGCGCCCGGCAGCGGCCAGCCGCGCGGCGACGGCCGGATTGGCATTGGTTTCGTCCCACAGGGCGCGGGAGAAGATCGGCGCACCGTTCTGGTGGCAGGCAAAGCAGATGTGACGGTTGGCGTAGAAAACCTGCGGACGGCCGCCCGCACGGTAATCCTTGACCAGCTGAAACTCGAAACGTCCCGCCGCCTCGTTGTAACTGATGACTTCGAGCACCGCGGACTTCTCCTGATAGCCGAGGTAGAGCCGGTCTTTCAGCAGCGGGGCACCCGGCGCCGGCGCGGTGTCGACAGCCACCACCACGCGGGGAAACGCAAAGTAGTCCGGCGCCGCGGCGGTACGCTGGAGCGAGCGGCCGAGGGGAATCAGCACCCGCTTGGCCGGCGGCAGCGGGCTGGTCGGATCGCGGCTCAAGCGGCCGTCGAGGCGCGCCAGCAGCTTTTCGAAGGGGAAAGGCACGGCGTGACCGCCATGCCCGTCGGCAAACAGCGCATCGAACAGCGAAGCCCCCGCCGGCGGCAGGTGATCTCCGGGCTGGGCCGGGTCGACGACCCACGCCGGCCCGACAGTCCGGGGCTCAGCCGGCCAGACCGGCGCGGAGAGGATGGCGGCGGCCAGCATCAGCGTCCGTCCTGCAAACCGGAGGATCATCGCGGCGCTCCATTTCAGCCGCCCCCACTGCCGTCTCAACCGCCGGCCGCAGCCAGCGCCTTGTGCTGCTGAGTGCCGGGCCAGCAGTCTTCCTGCACTTGGCCGGTCTTCACGAAGGCATCCCGCCCCTGCTCGTCCATCTCCTTGTTGTAGAGCGTGAAATTGAGCGCGAAGCCCCGGTCGAGATAGGCGCGACCGAGGTAGAGCCCAGGGCGGACCATGCGGATCTCGTCGCGCACGCGCAGGCCGCGACGGCCGGCGAGAAAGTCGGGGTTCTCCTGGTAGCCGGGGATTTCGTCGGTAAAGAAGTAGTCGATGACGATCGATTCGCGCCGGGCGTCGAGCAAGCTTTGGCCGCAGTAGAGTTTGGCCGGGAACAGCAGCCAGGTTTCCTTGCCGTGGAAATCCATCTTCTTCGGCTCGCCCTGCACGAGGCCGAGCTTTTTCAACACGCTCAAATCCTCGATGCGGTTTCGCAGCACCCGTTCGTTGCGATAGAAAACCTTGCCGCGCCACAGGCTTTCGCCCACATCCTCCAGCGCCAGGCCTTTGAGCTGCAGCGCGGTGCCGGCAAAACCTCCGGCGATCTCCGCCAGCCGGAACTTGCCGCTGCCGCCCCTGGGCAGCAGGATTCTGCCGTCGAAGGCACCGTCGGGAATCGGGCCGGCGGTGAGGCGGGCATAGATCTGGTCGAGCTGCTCCTGATCGAGCGTGGCGAGATAGTCCGGGGTGATCTTGGCCAGTTCGGCGGTGGGGATCGGGTATTTGTAATCCACCTGCGCGAAGTCGGGCTTGGAGGCATAGCCCTTGTCCCACGGCGCGAAGGGGATCGCAGGCGGCGGGGCTTCCTTGCTGCAGGCGACGAGGCCGAGGCTCGCGGCAACGGAGAGCGCAACGACGGCGGTGAGCGCTTTCATGGCGATTCTCCCTTACAGAGTGGCGAGGAAGGCGGTGATGGCCTTTTTGTCGGCGTCGGACAGATCCTCGCCGAAACGGTGACCTTCGTTTTCCACCAGTTGGTCGCAGCTCACGTAATTGGCGGCGATGAACTCATGCTTCTCACGCAGGATTTCCACGAAGCGCGCCGGATGCTTGAGCACCTCGTCGGCAATGGCCTGCAAGGTCGGGATCAGCGCCTTCTTGCCGGCGGCTTCGAGCCGGGCCGGGTCGCGCTTGGCGAGGTAGAGGTCGCCGATCAGTTGCTTGTGCTGCAGACCGTTGATGAAACCGGCGCTGGTGCCCATCGGAATCTTCACCTGCCCGAAGCCGCCGAGGGGCTTCTCGGTCTTCCCATCGAGAGGACGGACGCCCAGGTCGATCAGCAGATCGGCGTTGGTCAGCGTCACCTTCCGACCGCGCGCTTTCGGGTGGAGCAGCTCCTGCATCGAGCGTTTGTAGAGGTCGAAGCGCCCTTCCACGCTCGGGTCGTAGCGCACGCACTCGGGCTGCTGGGCCAGCAAGGCGTTGTCTTCGCCAGCATAGCGGGCACGGAAGAAATCGTTCTCCGGGTTGGCCGGCTTGCCGCAGACTTCGGGGCCGATGGCGTTGTTGTGCATGAAGGGCGCAGTGGCCCAGATGTTCACCAACGACACGTTGCGCATGTAGCCGCGCCCGCCGTTCTTCATCGCCTCCGGCTCGGGGAGATCGGCCACCACGGCGCGGCCGCGCATGGCCTCGTTGCCGTATTCCTGATACAGATGGCCGGCCATGTGGTTGGAGTGCAGTGCGCGGCAGCGGAAGGTGCCGACTTCGGTGATCGGCGTGGCCTGGTCGTTGCCGAGGAAGTCGGCGCGCACCTTGCGCGGGTGGGCTTCGTTCGGAGCGGCGAAATCGCGGCTCTTGAACGGCCCGCCTTCGGTTTCGGGGATGCTCGAATGGCAGCGCGCGCAGTTTTCGGCGAACACCGTCTGGCCGCGAGCAACCGCCCCTTTGCCGAATTCCTTGTCCAGATCGGCGATGAGATCGGTGCGGCTGTAGCTGGCGGCCGGATTTTTCGCCTTCCGGGCATTGGCGCGGGCCACATGCAGATCGGTTTCGTCGGATTCGGCCGAGGCGAAAAAGTCGAGGATGTTCTGCAGGCGGTCTTCGATGGCCCGGAAGTTCGGGCAATCGCGCCGGCACTGACCGACGTTGAACGGAGTCTGGCCGAAGCCGCGCTGTTCAGGGTCGATCTGGCGCATGTCGGAGAAATGGTTCACCCAGCACTGCTCGGAACAGGAGCCGATGTTGAAATACACCCGCTGGATCGCCTCGTGGGCGCCGGTCGAATCCTCGCCCCCTTTCAGGATGTGGTGGATGCCGGGCAGATTGACCTTGGTGCCACCCAGAAAAACCGGCGTCACGTCGTCGCTGCGGGTGGAGAACTGCCAGCATTTGCCCTGCCGACCGGGTTCGCACCAGCACTTGGCTTCGTCCTTCTCGGTGCCGCAGTCGGCCACCTTGCGCCACTTGGTGACGGGCTCGCCCTTGAACACCGGGCGCTGGGCGACATTGATCAGCGCGTTGATGGTGCCGGGGTTGTTCACCTGATCGTGGGAAATCGCCGAGGTGTCGGTGACGCCGGGCCGGGCGTGGGCGAACATCTGGTATTCCAGCGAGGATTTGGCCATGCCCGAAACCAGCAGTTCGGACATGCGGGTGTACTGGTTGCTCACCAGCCCCTTGATGTTCTCCCACTTGGGATGGGCCGGATCGACCGGCGGGTTGGCCGGATCGAAGGCGATGTGGCAGGAGCCGCAGGACGTGCCGATCAGGAAGGGCGGCTCGACGGAGGCGTCGGCCAGCTTGCTCACACGGCTATCGGATTCGATCCCGGTGCTGGCGTCCATGCGGCGGTCGAAGCCCGCCCAGCCGGCATTGCCACCGAAACCGCCATTCACGGCTTTCCATTTTTCCGGGTCGAAGCGCGGATTGGGGAACTTGCGGATACCCAACGCGCCGGTGGAGGTGCCAAATTTCAAGTCGCAGGCCGAATGGCGCTGATCGAGCTTGCCGCCTTGGGTGTGCGGATCGTCCGGGTCGAGGGCGGCGTCCTTGAGGCCGCAGGCCGGATCGACATAGCCCGGCTTGCCGACGTATTTGAGCAGCACATCGTCGCCGGGACACCAATCGAAGCCATAGGTTTCTTCGGCGGACTTGGCCGGACAATTGGCGTCGCCGGGCTTGCAGCAGGACGGATCGTTGATGATCCCCCAGGCCCAGAAGCGGTCGTCCCGCTGATCGGATCGCAGCACGCGGAACCAGTCCACAAGCACGCCGACGCGCTGTTGGAAGGTGTAGGTGTGGAAGCGGTCGTTGCCGGCGGTGGCCTTGAACCAGATCAGGCGGCCGACGCATTCGGATTCGTTGAGCCCCTCGCGGGCACAGGCTTCGAAATAGGGTTGATTCTGATCGACGAGACCGCTTTCGGGCACCGGGGGCGACGTTGCGCCCTGGGCCGCCGAAGCGCTCTGGGCCTGCGCCAGTGCGACGCCTACGTGCCCCGGATCGGGTCCGCCGGAACGGATCGAGAACCCGACGCCGAGCACGGCAAGAACGACCGCAAGCGCGGCCAGATAGGTGCGTTTCATGGCTGCATCCCCTTCCGAAGCGTGGATGCCCGGCACCTGTGCCGCCGCGGGGTCTGCGCCCAGTCGGTCAGTGCTCTCTGTCGGGGCCGGTCATGATGGTGTTATAGCAAAGATCGCAACCGGCGCAACGGCGCATTCCCGCAGTGCGGCAACTCAGGGCTGATCCCACGCCGGCACCGGCCCGATGCGCTCGGCCAGATAGTCGGCCAGCGCGCGCACCCGCGTGGGCAGGTAGCGATTGCTCGGAAAGACCGCATAGATCCCCACCTCCGGACCGGGAAAGTCCGGCAGCACCGCTTCGAGCAGGCCGGCCCTGAGTGCCGGTGCGGCGATGAAGCTGGGCTGGCGACAGATGCCCAGGCCGCGCTGGCAGGCGTCCACCAGCGCGTCGCCGCTGTTGGACTGCAACCGGCTCTTGACCGGCACCCACAGGGTTTCGCCCTCGACCTGAAACGGCCAACTGGTGCGCGAGGTGGCGGTGTAGCCAAGGCAATGATGGGTGGCCAGATCCTGCGGCACCTGCGGGCGGCCGTGGCGGGCGAGGTAATCCGGCGCGGCCAGCGTGAGCATCCGCGAGGTGCTGAGCCGCCGCGCCACCTGGGTCGGATCGAGCTGGCCGGTGATGCGCACCGCCATGTCGATTCCACTTTCGATGAGATTGACCTGACGGTCGTTGAAATCCACGTCCAGGCTCACTTCCGGGTACAGGCTCACGAAGTCGGCCACCAGCGGTGCCAGGTAGCGCACGCCGAAGCTCACCGGCACGCTGATGCGGATCGGCCCGCGCGGCGTGCGGTCGCCGCCGGACAGATCGCCCTCCGCCGCGCCGACCAGACCGAGGATTTCGCGACAGCGCTCCAGGTACACTTCGCCTTCGGCGGTCAGCTTGAGGCTGCGCGTGCTGCGGGCGATCAGCTTGACGCCCAGATGCGCTTCCAGCCCGCTGATCTGCCGCGTGACCATCGAACGGGCCAGGCCGAGGTGCTCCGCCACAGCGGTGAAACTGCCCGTTTCGGCCACGCGGACAAAAGCGTCCATCGCACTCAAACGATCCATTTGTTCAAATTCAGCAACAAAGATGTCTTCATTAAAGGCTATTTTTGGGCGAATCAAAAGTCTACAGTGTGTCCATGTCATGGCGGACGACCCATGCGTCCGCACATTCCTCGCCACACCGCTCCAAGGAGCCAAGCATGAGCCGACAACCCGTTCTCTTCGTATCCCACGGCGCACCCGATGTGCTGCTCAATCCCGGTGCCACCGTGCACATGTGGGAAAGGCTGGGCGCCGATCTGCCGCGTCCGCAGGCGATCCTCGTGATCTCCGCCCACTGGGCCGCCAGGGAACCGACCGTCAGCACCGCGGCAAGCCCCGAAACGATCCATGACTTCGGCGGCTTTCCGCCCGCGCTCTACGACATGGTGTACCCCGTTTCCGGCGCCCCGACGCTCGCCCACCGGGTGCGCGAACTGCTCGCTACGGCCGGCCTGCCCAACGCCGAAGTGGCGGGGCGCGGGCTCGATCACGGCGCCTGGATTCCGCTCAAGGCCATGTATCCGGAAGGCGACATCCCGGTGGCACAATTGGCCCTGCAACCCAACGCCGGCCCCGAATGGCACCGCCGCATCGGCGTTGCGCTGCGTCCGCTGCGCGACGAGGGCGTATTGATCCTCGCCTCCGGCTCGGTCACCCACAACTTCGGCTGGCTCACATGGGGCACCAACAGCCAACCCGTACCGCAAGCGGTGACGTTTTCCGACTGGCTCGGCGCCACCCTGGCCAAGGACGACGTGCCGGCCCTGCTCGACTATCGCCGCATCGCCCCCCAGGGCGCCACCTCGCACCCGACCGAAGAGCACCTGCTGCCGCTCTTTGCCGCCCTCGGCGCCGCCCAACCGGGAGAAAAACCCCTGCGTCTGGAACCGGAATACACCTACGGCGGTCTGGCCATGGACGCCTATCTCTGGCAGGACGCCAGCCCTGCCCCCTTCAACCTGGAGCAATGAACACCATGACCCCTTCCACCGAACGCTATTCCGGCCCGGCCATCGGCGCCCACTGGATCATCGCCCTGCTGATCCTCATCGCCTGGCCCCTGGGCGTGTACATGCACGAACTGGCCCTGTCGCCCCTCAAACTCAAGCTCTACTCCTACCACAAGTGGATCGGCATCACGGTCCTGCTGCTCTTCGTGCCGCGCATCCTGTGGCGTCTCACCCACCGCCCGCCAGCCGCACTGCCGATGCCGGCCTGGCAGCACAAGATCGCCGAAGGCACTCACCATCTGCTCTATCTGCTGATGTTCCTGGTGCCGCTCAGCGGCTGGCTGATGAGTTCGGCCAAGGGCTTCCAGGTGGTGTATTTCGGCGTTTTGCCGCTGCCCGACCTGGTCGCCAAGAACGCCGAACTCGGCGATCTCCTGGAAGAAGTGCATGAAGCCCTGAACTGGGGGCTGTTCGCCCTGGTCGGCCTGCACGTGGCCGGCGCCCTGAAACACCAGATCATCGACCGGGACGGCACCCTGCGCCGCATGCTGCCCTTCGGCAAATAACCGCCCAACCTTCGAGAGAGACACCATGAACATTCGTCACATCGCCCTGCCCGCCCTTGCCCTGCTCGTCGCCGGCGCCGCCCAGGCCGTCGAATTCAAGCAGGTGGATGCCGCCAAGAGCAGCCTCGCCTTCACCTCCAAGCAAATGGGCGTACCGGTTCCCGGCACCTTCAAGAAGTTCGCCACCCAGATCGCCTTCGACCCGGCCAAGCCCACCGCTGCCAGCACCACCCTCGAAATCGACCTCGCCAGCATCGACGCCGGCTCGAAGGACGCCAACGACGAAGTGGTCGGCAAGCAGTGGTTCAACGTCAAGGCCTTCCCCACCGCCAAGTTCGTCTCCACCGGCGTCAAGGCGCTGGGCGGCAACCGCTTCGAAGCCATCGGCAAGATGACCATCAAGGGCCAGACCCGCGACGTGGTCGCCCCCTTCACCTTCAAGCAGGAAGGCGCCAACGGCGTCTTCGACGGCGGCTTCGTGCTCAAACGCATGGATTTCGGCATCGGCGAGGGCCCGTGGGCCGACGTCTCGGCGGTCGCCAACGAGATCGAGATCAAGTTCCACGTCGTGGCCACCCCGGCCGCTGCAACGAAAAAGTAAGCTCCCCCCAACCACCGTTCAAAAAGGAAACCCCATGAAAAAACTCATCGCACTCGCCATCGCTGCCGGTATATCGTTCGCCGCCTTCGCCGCACCGGAAACCTACACCCTCGAAGGCACCCACTCCATGCCGCGCTTCGAGTACAACCACCTTGGCTACTCGATCCAGCTGTCGCGTTTCGACAAGGCCACCGGCACCATCACCCTCGACCGCGCCGCCAAGACCGGCGCGGTGGACATCACCATCGACACCACCTCGGTGGACTCCGGCTACCCGCTGTTCAACCAGCACCTGCAAGCCGAAGACTACTTCTCCACCGCCCAATTCCCCACCGCCACCTACAAGTCCACCAAGGTGAATTTCGACGGCGACAAGGTGGCCAGCGTCGAAGGCAACCTGACCCTCAAGGGCGTCACCAAGCCGGTGACCCTGACCGTCGTCTCCTTCCACTGCATGCCCCACCCGATGCTGAAGAAGGACGCCTGTGGCGCCACCGCCACCGCCAAGGTCAAGCGCAGCGACTTCAACATGGGCAAGAACGTCCCCTACGTCGGCGACGAAGTGACGATCACCCTGCCGGTCGAAGCCATCAAGATGTAATTCGGCGCAAGCCGATCTCTGCGGAGCGGCCCCATCGCGGGCCGCTCGCTGCGTCTCAGGCACGCCTCCGTTGCGGACTAGTTTTTGCGCGGCCCGCGTTTGCGCAGGGCTTCGTCCAGCAGCGCGTCATGCCCGTAGATATCCGGAAAGAACGAGACCCGGCCGTCGGCCTGCTGCAAGGCCGTGTTGTAGGCAATCACCACCGGCAGCGGCTCGCGCAGGCGCAGGGTTGCGGACTTGCCCTTGTTCATCGCCTCGCGGATGCGCGCCTCGTCCCAGTCCGGCTGCGCCTGCAACACAAACTTGGCCAGCGCCACCGGCCCCTCGACACGGATGCACCCGTGGCTGAAATCCCGCCGCCAACGGGCGAACAACTGCGGCGCCGGCGTGTGGTGCAGGTAGATGTTGTCGTTGTTGGGAAAGACGAACTTGATGTCGCCCAACGCGTTTTTCGGCCCCGGCCGCTGGCGGATGCGCAATTGCCCGCGCAGCACCGCCTCCAGATTGTCGTTCGACAGATTCGTCAGCACCCGCCCGTCGCCGGCCACAAACTCGAAACCCTGCTTGCCGAACCATGCCGGTTCGCGCTTGAGCCGCGGCACCACCTCGGCCTGGGCGATCGACGGCGGCACGTTCCAGAACGGGCTGAACTCGATGAAGCGCATCTCCTCGGCGAAGATCGGGGTGCGCGTATCCAGCGCCTTGCCGACGATCACCTTCATGCGCACTTTCACCGCCGGCACGCCGCCCTGCAATTCGTAGGCGCGCAGCACGAATTCCGGCACATTCACAACGATCATGCGCGGACCCTTCATCAACGGCGTCCAGCGCAGGCGTTCGAGATTGAGCCCGATCTGCCGCACCCGCGCGGCGGGCGACAGATCGAGCTGGACCAGCGTCTCGCGGCCGATCACGCCGTCCGCCGCCAACCCGTGACGGGCCTGGAATGCCCGCACACCATCGACCACCGCGCCTTCGTAGCGCTGCGGCAGCGGCGTCGTGGCCGGTAAATCGCCCAGCGCCATCAAGCGCTCGGCCAGCAGAGACGTGCCGGCCCAGGCTTCGCCCGGCTGCAGCTTGCGGTGGGGCAACGGCGGCAGGGCGCGCGCCCATAGCGCGCTGCGCGGCGGATCGTCGGCCAACTCCCGGTAGCGCACCAGCGCCCGACGCAAACCGGCATAAAAAGGCTGCGCCGGCTCGGCCTCGCGCACCGCCTCCCGCAGACGCCCGGCGGCCACCGCGTTGCGCAGGTACGCTGCCGGATCGAAACCGTTGCTGCGCGGCAACGCAAAATTGGCGTGCACGCTACGCGGGTCGATGCGACCGAAATGCAGATCGGCAAGAAAACGCCGCAGCGCCGTGGTCACCGCGCCGTCGAGCGCCGCCAAATCCGCCTCGGGCAAGCTTGCCCCGCCCTCCAGGGCGGTCAGCACGTTGCGCAAGCCCGCGGCGTCGTAATCCTCGGGCTCCAGCCCGTCGTCGGCGGCGTTCTGCAGAATATCCACCGCCTGCCACGCTGCGACCCTCGGCCGCCCCCCTTCGAACCACAGCAGATCCTGCGCCGAAACAGCCGCAGACCACGCCGCCAGCACAACCAACACCCCGAACAAACCGGCACGCGCAGCGCGTTCGCCGTAGCGGCCGGTAAAACAGCGGAAAGACATCTCGAAAAAACTCCAGACAGATCGGCGCAAAGACGCGGACATTACACCATCGCGCCGGGCATGGCCGGTGCCCTTGAGCTTTGCGGGGGCTTCCTCCAGAATGGCCCGGTTCCCCTTTCGTCGCCCCACCGCATCTTGGCATTCCTACTGCGAGTCATCCACGATGGACAAGACCCAGGAGAGTCAGGCCTTCCCTACCGGCGCAGCGGCCCATCCGGCGGTGCCCGCGTATCCGGCTATCTCTTCGGCACCCGCCCTGTGCCGGCTGGACGGAGCCGAACTGCGGATAGCACCCTTCCGGATCGCCCGCTTCCGCCAGTTCTACCTCAGTCCCGACGAGATCCGGATTGATCTCGCGACCATCGCCCCCGGCCACTACCGGGTGATGGCCGTGCATAACTTTCACGTCGAAGACTGCAATCCGAGCCTCGACGAATGCGTTGCCGGCCTGTTCCTCGCAGCACAACTGGACGACGGCAGCTGGGAAGAGCCCGAACGCTTTCCGGTGGAATGCCGCGCGGTGGCCGTGCTCGCCACCCTGCACGTGCCGGACGGCGATGGCCCGGCGGGGCTGCTGCCATGATCGCCAACACCCCCGAACGCGATTTCGACGTTATCGAGATCACCAACGAAATGCCCCACAACCGCATGGGCGGGGTGGGCAGCGTGATCGAGGCGCTGACCAGCGGCTTTGCGGCCATCGGCGTGCGCGCTCTGTGGTACGTCACCGACCACGGCTACCAGCCCTATGAAGTCGATGCCATCCTCGCCAGCCGGGCATCGGTGGCGCTGGGCAGCGAAGCCGAACTGGCCCACTTCCGGGCTCCGGTGGTGCATGTGCATTCCTACAACCACGGCCCCGGCCTGCTCGACGCCACCCGCGGCGCCCGCTCGCTGTTCACCATCCACTCGCTCCTCGCCTACGAGGAAATCTCCAACGCGGTGAACCTCCATGACGCCGTGCTCGACCAGGAACGCCTGATCGCCGCCTGCGACGAAGTGGTGCTGGTTTCCGAGGCCGAACGGGCCTACTACCGCGAGCTCGGCTACGAGCGCCTCAACCCACGGGTCAGCGTGGTCGCCAACGGCATCCGTCCGCCCCCTTTCCAGGCCCCCGGGCCGCGCCGCGGCATGCTCGGCTACTGCGGCCGGCTGGTGCCGCGCAAACATCCCGAATACGTACAGATGGCGCTCTCCGAGCCGGGCTTCGAAAGCTTCGAAGCCATGATCGCCGGCAAGGCCTTCAGCGCCTACGCCCGCGAGCTGCTGGACGAATATGCCATCGAGGAGCGGGTGCGCCATCTGGGCTGGTGCGGCGGGCCGCGCCTCGACGCCTTCTTCTCGGCCATCGACGTGCTCGCCCAGCCTTCCACCTACGAGCCTTTCGGGCTGTCGGCCCTTGAAGCGGCGGCGCGAGGCATTCCGCTGGTCTGCACGCCGGTGGACGGTCTGGTCGAAGTGCTCGGCGAGCACGCCTTCTACTGCGACAACACCAGCTACCCGGCCTTTCTCGACGCGCTCACCCGCTGGCGCGACGCCGATCCCGACACCGTCGCCGCCCGCTGTGCCGGCGCACGGGCGCGCGCCCTCGAACACTTCACCGATCTGGCGATGGCGAACCGCTATCTCGAACGCTTCCGCCAGCTCACCGGCACGGCGACAGCCACCGGAGACGATTGACCATGCACCCGGATTTCATCCTGCCCGACGGCTACGGGTATCTCGCCCCGGACTGCGAACGCTTCTTCGCCGAGCATCCCGACTACGCCCGCAACGTCTTCATCATGACCCGCTTCGAGCCGGGCAATCGCCTGCTCACCCAGCTCGACGAAACGCTGCGCAAGGCCTTATGCGGCCACGGCCTCACCGGCCTGCGCGCCGACGACCGGATGTACCCCCTCGACCGCCAGCTCTGGAAGAACGTCTGCGTCTACATGCTGTGCTGCAAATACGGCGTGGCGGTGCTCGAAGACCGCCTCAAGGACGAATTCAACCCCAACGTGGCCCTCGAATACGGCTTCATGCGCGCCCTCGACAAGCCCGTACTGCTGCTGGCCGACACCGGTTTCCACAACCTGCGCGCCGACGTCATCGGCACCCTGCGCGAGAGCTTCGACATCACCGACATTGGCGCCACCCTGCCCCGTGCCGTGGGCAGCTGGGTGCGCGACCTCGGTCTGGCCCCGGAACCCTTGCCCGGCGTGCTGCAGGAGCAAGCCTTCAAGATCGTCCGGCGTCTGCGCAACATCGACTGCGCCCGGCTGGTGGTGGACGAAGCCAAGCGGCTCAAGGAGCGCAACGACGAGTTCTGGTATCTGGGCGAAGAAATCGGCGCCTACCGCGCGCTGCTCGACAGCCGGCCCGACGCCGCCCACCGCGACGCCGTCGAGGCCGCCGGGCTGCATCTGGTGCAGAACCACGACCTCGCCGCACTGCCCGAGATGATCCGCACCTTCACCGGGCTGGCCCAACGCCCCTGATCAGGCCGCCTGCGCGCCCCCGCGGCGCTCCACCAGCCGCAGCAGGCCGAACAGCAGCGTGCCCACCAGCATCACCGCCGAGGCGAGATAAAGCCCGAAGGCATAGCTGCCGTTCTGTCCGGCCAGCCAGCCGATGATGGCCGGCGCCCCGATCTGGGCCACCCCGTAGGCGGCGGTGAGCTTGCTCATCATCTTGGCCGGCCGCGTCGGGTAAAAACGCCCCGCCATCGCCATCACCATGCTGACGATGCCGGCAAAGGTACCGCCGAAAAGCACCGCCCCGGCCATCGCCGTGCCCAGCCCGCCGCCGAGCAGCGGCAGCAGAATGCCGAAGGCCTGCAGCCCGCTGGCGAGAATCAGCGCATTGAGCTGCCCGGTGCGCCGGGCGATCAGATCCCACACGACGCAGGCCGGCGCCGCGGCCAGCCCGACCGCAAGAAAGACCCACGCGCCTTTGCCGCCCAGTTGCGGCATGCCGTTCACGATCGCGACGATGAAGGTTGCACTCACCACGAAGCCCGCCCCGGCGCAAAAGTAGGCGCCCATCATCAGCACCAGGAACAACCGGCCCGGCGGACGATCCTGCATGTGCGCCCCGCTGCCGGCCAGAGGTGTCACGTCGGGCCGGGGCAGCCAGCGCCAGGCCGGAATCGCCAGCAGCACGCCGAGCGCACCGAACAGGAACCACTGGGCCCGCCAGTCGAACCAGGGGCTCATCGCCGCCACCGCCAGCGAGCAGATCACGATGCCAAGGCCGATGCCGGAAAAATGGATGCCCAACTCGCTACGGTGCCGATGGCGCATCAGCCAGTTCATGATCAGCCCCGAACCGAGCAACATGCCGCCGGCCGTACTCAGGCCGGCGACGAAACGCAGCAGCGCCCACACCGCCTCGCCGCTGGCCACCCCCATCAGCGCCGTGGCCGCTACCGCCAGCACCATCGAAGCCCGGTAGAGCCGGTCCTTGAGCCCCAGGTCGCTGATTTTCGAAGCCAGCAAGGCGCCGGACAGATAGCCGGCGTAGTTGGCCGCGGCCAGCCAGCCGCCGGCCGCGGCACCGAGGCCCGCCTGCTCGCGCATCAACGGCAACAAGGGCGTGTAGGCAAAGCGCGCCACACCGAGAAACAGGATCAGGCCGAGGATGCCGGCACACAGAACCTGCAAGCGCTGCCGGTCTTCGTCGTTCATGGGGAGTCTCCGGATTATCGTTTTTGTGATGCCGGCACCTGCACCGGCTCCCGATTATTGTCGGGGCCAGCCCGGCAGGCAAAAGAAATCCCGCCGGGCCCCACGGCCGGGCGGGAATCGAAAACCGCGGCAGGGCGCCGAAGCGCCGCCCCGCGGTCTAGCGGATCGCCGCGACGGCGGCGCGCAGGCCGAGCAGGTAGCTATCGGCGCCGAAGCCGCAGATCTGGCCGCGGGCAATTTCGGCGAACACCGATTGATGGCGGAAGGCCTCGCGGGCGTGGATGTTCGACATGTGCACCTCCACGATCGGAGCCTTGAGAATCGCCAGCGCGTCGCGGATGCCGTAGCTGTAATGGGTCCACGCACCGGCGTTGATGAGTACCGCATCCACGCCCTCGGCATGCGCCGCATGAATGCGTTCCACCATCTCGCCTTCGTGGTTGGTCTGGAAGCAGATCACAGTCACGCCGAGTTCCCGACCGAGAGCAAGAAGGCTGGCGTCGATTTCGGCCAGCGTGGCGGTGCCGTACTGGGCCGGGTCGCGCTTGCCGAACATGTTGAGGTTGATGCCGTTGAGCACGAGGATGGTCTTCACGACGAGGATGTCCTTTCGGTAGCGGGTTTGCGCCGCGGCGCACCGTTCATTTGATCAGAGTGACGGGAATGTCCGACAGCCGGGCCACGCCGCTGGCCACCGAACCGAGCAGAAAGCGGCCCACGGCACCGCGTCCGTGGCTGCCCATGACGATCTCGTCCGCCGCCTCTTCGCGGGCAAAGCGGACAATGGCGGCGGCGGGCTGGTCGTCGACCACCACATGCAGCACCGGAGTCAGGCCGGCGTCTTCGAGGCAGGCGCGGGCATCGGCGAGCGCCTTGAGCCCTTCCTCGCGATGGAAATCCTTCAACCCGTCGTGGTCGACGAACTGTCCGACATCGCGGCGCACCGGCGGCTGAACGTTGAGCAGGTGGATTTCGGGCGGCGTCCGGTAAGCGTCGAGCCGGCCCAGCAAGGCCCGGGCAACGCGGGTGGAGATGTCGGAGCCGTCCACCGGAAGCACAATCTTGGACATGATGTTCCTTTCGCGCGATAGCGTTCAGCGAGCCTCGCCGGAGCCCGGCCGGGCCGCATCGCCGAGATCCAGTTCGAGGCTTTGACGATGGGCCTCGCGGGCCTGCACGCGAGCGGCAAGCAGCTTGCCCGCCAGCACCACGAACACCGCGCCAGCCGGTGGCAAGACCTGATGCAGCCAGTGCGCGTGGGCATCGACCCACGGCCCGACGAACAGGTCGCTCACCGCCATCTCGCCGGCCACGAAGCCGAGCAGCGCGGCGCCGGCCGTCACCACCACCGGGAAGCGCTCCATCACCTTCATCAGAAAAGTACTGGAAAAAATCACCAGCGGAATGCTCAGCCCCAGACCGATGACCAGCAGCAACACGCTGCCCTTCGAAGCGCCGGCAATCGCCACCACGTTGTCCATGCTCATCACCAGGTCGGCCAGCATGATGGTCTTGATGGCGGCGATCATGCTGCCCTTGGCCACCGCCACGCCGTCGCCTTCGCCCTCGTCTTCCGGCACCAGCAACTGGATCGCGATCCACAACAGCAACAGGGCACCGCCCGCCTTGAGCAACGGCAGCTGGAGCAGCTCGGCCGCCAAGACGGTGAGCGTCACGCGCATTGCCACCGCCGCGCTGCTGCCCCACATGACGGCCTTCTTGCGCTGCTCCGGGTCCAGCCCCCGCGCGGCCAGCGCGATGACCACCGCGTTGTCGCCCGAGAGCACGATGTCGATCCCGACGATCTGGATCAACGCGATCCAGAAGGCGTGATCAAAAAACAAGTCTTGCATGGCTATTCCCTTGAACCGAAGGCTGCCGGACAACCCGGCCGCACGTTCCCGCAACCGGCATGCCGGCCCTCATGGAGCGCTCATTCAGCGTGATGGACCAGTTCGAACTGCGTTCCGCCGACCAGCGTCCGGGTCAGCGCGCCGAGTTCCGGATTGCCCAGCAGCGATGCATCGACGAAATGGATGCCACGGGCTTCGAGTTCGGCCACGGCGCGCGCCACGTCCGGCACCCCCAGTGCGACCCGGTTGAAACCCTCCTGCCAGTGGGCGTCTTCGGCTGCCGCGGGCGGCTCGATGAACTGCAGGAAGAAGCGCGCGCAGGCGCTCTTCATGACCATCCCGCGGGGCAGCACGCCGAAACGCACATCCTCGGGCAGCGGCGCAAAGCCCAGCACCTTCTCGTAGAAAGTGCGCCAGCGGGCCGTGTCGCCGCTCGGAAGATATTGCACCACGCCGAAGAAATGCAGTCCGGCCAGCGCCGGCGCGTTGAAATGGGCGCCGGGCAAGGGCAAAAAATCCACCTCGTAGAACGACACGTCGGCCCGCCGGTCGAGCAGAAACAGCACGGCGCCGCCCGGACCATGAATCCCCGGAATGTTCAACTCCATCGGCCCGGCCCGACTTGCCACCGCCTCGCCGCCGCATTCGAGGGCGTGCCGATAGGCCAGACCGGCATCCGGCACGCGGATCGCCAGCGCCTTGAGCAGCACGGCGGAATCGCTCTTCTGCGACTCCCCGTCCAGCGCGCCGGCATCGGCATTGACGATCACGTTCACATCGCCCTGTCGGTAGAGCAGCACTTCGCGCGAACGATGCCGCGCCACCGGCCGGAAGCCCATGGCCAACAGCGCCGCGCCGAACTCCTGCGGGCATCGCGTGGCGTATTCGACGAACTCGATACCCTCGATTTCAGAACTGACGGAAAGGCTTTCAAGCTCCATGACTGTTCCTTGCTGTGGACCGCACCGTCGGGCGCCTCGCCCCGATGCAGCGCAGCCTACGATTCTGACATGAAAGACGCGGCGCCCTGCGGCCGGCGACACGCCGGGCGCGCGCCTCTACCGTGGCCGGCTCTCCCAGATTTTCTGCAGGCGCTTCACCGACACCGGCATCGGCGTCTTCAGTTCCTGGGCAAACAGCCCGATGCGCAGCTCTTCGAGCAGCCAGCGGAATTCTTCCAGCTGCGGATCGGTGACACCGGCCTTGGCCTTGGCGAGCCATTCGCGCTCGAACGGCTGGGCGAGGTTTTTCCAGTCGGTCATGAGCTGCCCGTCGCGGGCCGGGTTGGTGCGCAGCTTGTCGATGCGCACCGTGGCGCCTTTGAGGTAGCGCGGGATCTGGGCGATGCGCTCGTAAGGCAAGGCGACCAGAAAGTTCTTCGGCATCAGCCTGGCCATCTGGGCGTTGATGTCGGCCACCACCTCGGGGAAAGTCTTGAGGCCGGCCACGCGCTTGGTGAGCGTCGCGTGTTCGGCGATGAGCTGGCCGGTGAGGCGCATCAACTCCTGGGCAACCAGGGTGACCCGCGCCTTGGCCTCCTGACAGCGTTTGGCAAAGGCGTCGGCGTCGGTGGGCAGCGGTTCGAGCAGACAGCAGCGCTCCAGCGTGGCGGTGACGAGTTGCGCCTTGAGCTCGGCTTCGGTGCCGTAACTGATGAAGGCGAGCGCCAGATCGCGGATGCCGGGCAGCTTCTCGATGGCCTTGACCTGGGCCGACAGTTCCAGCGCAAAGAGCCGCGCCAGACCGCCGCGATGGACCTTGGCGGCCTCCTCCGGCGTGTCGTAGGGGCGCAGCGAAACGCTGGCGCCGTCGTCGTGCAGGGCCGGGAATCCGACGATCTCGCGACCGGCCACCTTCACTTCGAGCAACTCAGGCAGCGCGCCGAAAGTCCAGCCGGTAAAGCCGGCGAGCTGGGCGGCCGGGGCTTCGGTCTTGCCGGCTTCGACGGGCGCCTCGCCCTTCCCCGGCGGGTTCTTCCGCGCTGCGGGCGCTTCGGCTGCAGGCACGATCTTCGCGGCCTGGAACCGTGCCGCCACCTGATCCCGGAAACGCGCCCGCAGTTCGGCGAGATTGCGCGACTGACCGAGGATGCGGCCATGCTCGTCCTGCACCCGGAAGTTCATGAAGCAGTGGGGATTGAGGTTTTCCGGCCGAAAGCTCTCCATCGGCAGCTTGAGCGACACGCGATCCTCGACGAAGCGCTGCAGCGCCTTGATCAGCGGATCGTCCGCGTCGCACTCGCCGGCCTCGAAGCGGGCCATGAAATCGGCGGCACTGTCGACCATCGGCTGCAGGCGGTGGCGGTGCTTGGGCGGCACGGTTTTGAGCAGCGCGACGACTTTCTCTTCGAGCAGGCCGGGCACCAGCCACTCGCAGCGGTTGGCCGGAATCTGGTTGAGCATGGCCAAGGGCACCGTCAGCGTCACCCCGTCGTCGGATTCGCCCGGCGAGTGCAGGTAGGTGAGCTTGAGCTTCTGGCCGAGCACTTCAAGGCTGGACGGAAAGCGCTCGGTGGTGATGCCTTCCGCGTCGTGGCGCATCAACTGGTCGCGAGTCAGTTGCAGGACTTTGGGCGCTTTCTTTTCGGCATCCTTGCGCCAGGCTTCGAAGCTGGCCAGATCGAGCACCTCGGGCGGCAGCTTGGCGTCGTAGAAGGCATAGATCAACTCTTCATCCACCAGCACGTCGGGCCGGCGGGATTTGTGCTCCAGGCGTTCGATCTCGGCCACCAGGCGCTGGTTATGGGCCAGAAAAGCCATGCCGCGGGCCGGCCCTTCGGCGATCTCGCCCTGCACCAGCCCTTCGCGGATGAACAGTTCGCGGCACAGCGCCGGGTCGATATCCCGGTAGCTCACCCCGCGCCGCGGATACACCGTGAGCCCGTAGAGCGTGCCGCGCTCCCAGGCACGCACCGCACCGCTGGCCTTGGACCAGTGGGGCTCGGAGACTTGACGCTTGAGCAGATGCCCGCCCACTTCCTCCAGCCATTCCGGCTCGATGCGCGCCAAGCAGCGGCCGAACAGACGGGACGTATCCACCAGCTCGGCGCACATGATCCATTTGCCGGCCTTTTTTGCGATCGCCGAGCCGGGATGCGGCCAGAACTTGATGCCGCGCGCGCCGAGATAGCTGCCGGCGGCCGGGCCGCTGGCGTCCTCGATCCTGCAGCCCACGTGGCCCATCAGGCCGGTGAGCAAGGCCTTGTGGATGGCCTCGAAATTGGCCGGCTTGTCGCTCTCCTTCCAGCCGTGTTCGGCGCACAGCACATGCAGCTGGGCGTGCACGTCGCGCCATTCGCGCAGGCGCAGCCAGGACAGAAAGTGGGTCTTGCACCAGGCCTTCTGCTTGCTGGAGGTTTCGTGACGCTGCACTTCCTCCCAGGCTTTCCAGAGGTTCCAGAACCACAGGAATTCCGACTTCTGCTCCTGCTCCGGGCCACGAAAACGCGCGTGAGCCTGATCGGCCGCAGCCTGACGCTCGGGCGGACGCTCCCGCACGTCCTGGGTCGACAGCGCGGCGGCGATCACCAGCACTTCGGCGAGACTGCCCCGGTCGCGGGCGGCGAGGATCATCCGGCCGATCTTCGGGTCGAGGGGCAAGCGAGCCAATTCGCGACCGATGGGGGTGAGGTTCATGACCGCCTCGCCCTCGACCTCCTCGACCGCGCCCAGTTCGGCGAGCAACTGATAGCCGTCGGCCACCATGCGCGGCAAGGGCGCGTCGATGAACGGGAAGTCGGCCACTTCGCCGAGCTTGAGGGACTTCATCCGCAGGATCACCCCGGCCAGCGACGAGCGCAGGATTTCCGGGTCGGTGTGGGCCGGGCGCTTGTTGAAATCGTCCTCGTCGTAGAGCCGGAAACAGATCCCGTCGGCCACCCGACCGCAGCGACCGGCACGCTGGCGGGCGGCCGACTGGGCGATCTTTTCGATCTGCAGCTGCTCCACCTTGTTGCGGTGGCTGTAGCGCTTGACCCGCGCAATGCCGGTGTCGATCACATAACGGATGCCCGGCACGGTGAGCGAGGTTTCGGCCACGTTGGTGGCCAGCACCACCCGCCGCCCCTTCGACGGCGCGAACACCCGCGCCTGCTCCTGCGCCGACTGGCGCGCGAAGAGCGGCAGGATCTCGGTGCCGGCGGCGTGATGGGCCTTGCGCAGCGCCTCGGCGGCCTCGCGGATTTCCCGCTCGCCGGGCAGGAACACCAGCACGTCGCCGGGGCCGCTGCGGTGGGCTTCGTCCACGGCGTCGACCAGTGCGTCGTAAAGATCGCGGTCCGGGCCGCGGCCGTCCGGGCGCTGCGGGGCGGTGGGTGCGCCGGCGGGCGGCAGATCGCGCTCCACCGGGCGGTAGCGCATCTCGATGGGAAAGAGCCGTCCCGAGACTTCGATCACCGGCGCCGGCTTGTCGGCGCTGCCGAAGTGGCGGGCGAAACGCTCGGCGTCCAGCGTGGCGGAGGTGACGATCACCTTCATGTCCGGCCGCTTGGCCAGCAGCTGGCGCAGGTAGCCAAGCAGAAAGTCGATATTGAGGCTGCGTTCGTGGGCCTCGTCTATGATCAAAGTGTCATAGGCCGAGAGCAGCGGGTCGCCCTGGGTTTCGGCCAGCAGGATGCCGTCCGTCATCAGCTTGATGTAGGTCTGCGGGCCGGCCCGGTCGGTGAAGCGGATCTTGAAGCCGACGGCGGTGCCGAGTTCGGTCTTGAGTTCCTGGGCGATGCGGCTGGCGGTGGCGCGGGCGGCGATCCTCCGCGGCTGGGTGTGGCCGATCAGGCCGGCGACGCCGCGACCGAGTTCGAGGCAGATATTGGGCAGCTGGGTGGTCTTGCCCGAACCCGTCTCGCCGCAGACGATGACCACCTGATTGTCGCGGATCGCCGCGGCGATTTCGTCGCGACGCTGGTTGACCGGCAGATCGGGCGGAAAGTCCGGTCGCGGCCGGGCCTCGGCGCGGGCGAGGAGCCTGGCCGCCGAATCGGCGATGCGCAGACGCAAGGCTTCCGGCACCTCGGCCAGCGAGCGCGGACGCTTCGGCAGGCGGCGCAAGTCGCGGCGCAGGCCGGGACGGTCGGCCGACAGGCATTGTTCGAGCAGACGGTAAGGGTCTTGCGGATCGTTGCGATCGCGCCGGTCTTGCGGAGAAGCCATCGGAATTACTGCAAAAAAACGGAGGGGATTCAGGAGCGGACGAGGTGGACGGTCCACATGCCGAGCGCGGTCATGCACAGCGAGCCACAGACATGCACCGCCGCGGCCGCTGCGGCCCAGGCATAGCGGGCCGTGTCGATGAGGTGCACAACTTCGGCCGAAAAGGACGAGAAGGTGGTCAGCCCCCCGAGAAAGCCGGTTACGACGAACAGCCGGACCTCCGGCGGAATATCGGTGCGCAAGGCAAAAAACGCCACCGCGACGCCGATCAGATAGCCGCCGAGCAGATTGGCCGACAGCGTGCCGAGCGGCAGATGGGCCAGCACCGGGTTGAGGCGCAGCCCCAGCCACCAACGCAGCCAGGCGCCCAGCGCCGCACCGATACCGATGGCAGCGAAGGCGAGAACGGGAAAGTGGTGGGCGTGATCGGACATGGGCCGACATTCTACTCTGCCCTCCCCGGCCCTGCCTCCCGAACGACAACTCGCCCTAAAGGCGGCGCGCATTGGGCCGATAGCTTCCAGTGTCGCGAAAATGAACGATGAATGACCGGGGGATCGTGCCGCCTCGCCCGACCGCGCCCTTGCAACGGGCTGAATTGGAGATTCGATGGAAAGCCTAGACGACCGCGCGTCCGTCCCAACCGACTGCCTCCTCTACCAGCCGCGCTTCGATTGCCGCAGCGGCCAGCTGGTGGGCGCCACGCTGTATGCCGAGCGTCCCGACGGGCCGGCAAGATTCGCGCTGCACGAACTCTCCGCAACCAGCCTGACGAGCCTGCGTGAAGCCTTCAGTCGGGCGGCCGCGTGGTCGCTGACGGCCAACCGCCCCATCGCGCTGGCCATCGACGCCCAACTCGACACACTCTGCGCCCCCACCTTCGCACAGACGCTGAGCGGCATCCTGCTCGAAACCCAGTTCGAACCCCGCAAGCTCGACATCGGCATCCTCACCCATGAGCCCGACGTCTCCGACGAGAAAGCCACCGCCCTGCAGCACCTGAAAAACTGCGGCATCCGTTTCACCCTCAACGCCGCCAGCCCGGCCATGGCACGCCTGGCGTGGGTCCGGCGGCTTCCGCTGGACGGCCTGGATGTCCCGGCACACCTTGCCCAGGACGCGGTCGACGACCCGGAAGGCATCGCCATCGTGCGGGCGCTGGTCTCCCGCGCCCACAAGCTCAAGCTGGCAGTGTGCGCGGAAGGTGTCGACACCCAGCGCGTCGCGACGGTCATGATCGCCCTCGGCTGCGACCAGATCCGCGGCCCGCTGTTTTCCGACCCCGCACCCGCCGAAGGCTTCGAAGCCCAGCTTGCCGCCGACCGGCGCCTCGGGCCCGATCTGCTGCGCGGCCCGCAGCCCGAAGGCACGCTGCTGCTGGTGGACGACGAGGAGAACATCCTGTCGTCCCTGCGCCGCCTCCTGCGCCGCGACGGCTACACCATCCTCACCGCCACCTGCGGCCAGCAAGGTCTCGAACTGATGGCGGCCCACCCGGTGGATGTGATTCTCTCCGACCAGCGCATGCCGGCGATGACCGGCGTCGAATTCCTGCGCAAGGCCAAAGCCATGAACCCGGACTCGGTGCGCATGGTGCTGTCCGGCTACACCGACCTGCAGTCGGTCACCGACGCGATCAACGAAGGCGACATCTACAAGTTCCTCACCAAACCGTGGGACGACGCGATGCTCCGCGCCAACATCCGCGAAGCCTTCCAGCGCAAGCTGCTGAACGACGAAAACCATCGTCTTGGCGCGGAACTGGCCGACGCCAACAGCGAACTCGAACGCATCAACACCCAGCTCAAGCAGTTGCTGACCGAGCGGGAGCGCCAACTCGGCATGGAAGAAGCGGCCCTCCGCCTGGCCCACTCGGCCCTTGCCGTGCTGCCCGTACCGCTCCTCGGCATCGATCCGGGCGGCATGATTGCGCTGGCCAATGGCGCAGCCGAAACGCTGTTTGCCCGGCAGGCGCCACTGATCGGTCTCGACGCCACCGAAGTGCTGCCCCCCGAAGCGGCACCGCTGCTCAATGCCGGCTCCCAGAGTGCGGACATCGAATGCGCCGGCCACCGCTTCCGCATCGAAGCCCGGCCCCTCGACGGAGACCACGGCGATGGCGGCCTGCGCGGCACGCTGCTGAGCTTCACCTGCCGGAGAGACACGCCATGAGCGAAATCCGCCCCCAAGCCCTCGACGACGTGCGCCCCGGAATGGAACTGGCCGAACCGGTGCTCGACGCGGGCGGTCAGGTGCTGCTGCCCGCCGGCATCGCCCTCACCGAACACCACCTGGACAGCCTGCGCCGGCGCGGCATCGACACGCTGTCCATCGCGCAGGCCGCCGAACCGGCCGACGCCGCGGAAATCGCCCGCCAGCGGGAGCGGATACGCGCGCGGGTGATGCACATTTTTCGCCACACCGCCGACGACCCGGGCTCCCAGGCCCTGCTCCACGCCGTGCTGGCCTTCCGCCTGGAGAGACTCAAGTGAGCACGCAGCCGACCCTCGCCGACATGCTCCAGCGCATCCAGCGCCTGCCCGCCCTGCCCGCCGTCGCCCTCGATCTGCTCAACACCCTGGCCGGCAGCGAGCCGGACGTCATCTCGCTGGCCCGGCGCATCGCCCAGGACCAGGCCATCGCCGCCCGCGTGCTGCGGGTTGCCAACTCGCCCTTCTACGGCCTGCAGAAGCGGGTCGGATCGGTACATGACGCGGTCGTGGTACTCGGCTTCTCCGCGGTGCGCTCGCTGGTGCTGGCCGCAGCGGTCGTCACCGGGCTGCCGGGCGGCCAATGTACCGGCTTCGAGCCGGACCGTTTCTGGCGCCATGTGATGGGCACCGCCGTCGCGGCCCAAGCCCTGGCCCGGCGGCTCGGGCGCGACGCCGAAGCGATCTTCGTCGCCGGCCTGCTCCACGACATCGGACGCCTGGCGATGGTGGCCATCTATCCCGAACTCTTCTCCCGCGCCGTCGCCGTCGCCCGCGAGCGCGATTGCTGCCTGCAGGAGGTCGAACTCGAAATCTTCGGCTTCGACCACGCCGCAGTCGGCGCAGCCCTCGCCCGCCGCTGGAATTTCCCGGAAGAGACCATCGACGCCCTGGCCTGCCACCACCAACCGGCCCACGGCGCCCCCGGCGGACTCGCGGCGCTCATCCATTACGCCGACGCCATCTCCAAATCCCTCGACTTCGAGGAAGCCGAAGACACTCTGATGCCCATTCTGGACGCGGAATCGGTCGATGCCCTCGGCCTCGACTGGCAAGCCCTGATCGAAGTGCTGGCCGACACCCAGGCCCGCTTCGACAGTTACCGCCTGATGCTGGGCTGACACCATGACCGCCAACGCATACCCGCTTCCCGCGCATCTTTTCCCGCTGGTCAACGGCTTCACCTCGGCCGTCATGCTCCACCGGGGCGGCCCGATCCTGTTCGCCAACGCGGCCATGTCGCGCCTCACCGGCTACACGCCGGCCGAACTCGCGGCCCGGGATTTCTGGACCCTTTTTCCGCCACCGGCCCGCGACACCATCCGCGAACGGGACATCCGCCGACTCGACGGCGCCTTGCCGCCTTCGCGCTGCGAAACCCTGATCCTCACCCAAGGCGGCGAAGCCCGCTGGGTGGAAATGTCGGTCTCCGACGAAACCGTCAGCGGCGCGCGCACCGTGGTCTGCGACATCGTCGACATCACCGAGCGCAAGCGTGCCGAAGCCGCCCAGAAACAGGCCAAGCAGCTCCTCGCCCAGATCATCGACAGCGGCCCGGCGCCCACCCTCGTCATCGACGCCCGCCACATCGTCACCCACTGGAACCGCGCCTGCGAACAGATCCTCGGCATCGACGCCGCCAGCATGATCGGAACCCGCAAACAATGGTCCGCCTTCTACGAAAGCGAACGGCCGATTCTCGCCGACCTGATCGTCTCGGGCACCGTCGACGAGATGGTCGAGCTTTACGCCGACATGAACCTGCGCCGTTCGACGGTAATCGACGGCGCCTATGAAATCGAAAGCCTCTTCCCCCACCTCGGCACCCGCGGACGCTGGCTCTACGTCACCGCCGCACCGCTGCGCAACGGGGTCGGCGAGGTGATCGGCGCCATCGAAACCCTGCAGGACATCACCGAGCGCAAAAATGCCGAAAACGAGCTGCTGCGCATGCAGGCCGACCTCGAAGCCACCGTCGCCCAGCGCACCGCCGAACTCAGCCAAGCCAAGGCCAGCCTTGAACAGGACATCGACCGCCGCGAAATGGCCGAAGCCGAACTGCTCAAACGCTATATCGAACTCACCGAACTGAACTGTCGCCTGCAGGAAACCCACCAGCAACTCATGCAGTCCGAAAAACTGGCCTCCATCGGCCAGCTCGCGGCCGGCGTCGCCCACGAGATCAACAACCCCATCGGCTACGTCAATTCCAACATCCGCAGCCTCAAGGGCTACATGGCGCAACTCCTCGACGTGCTCGACGCCTACGAACAGAGCGAAACCCATCTTCCCCCCGCCGACCGCGAAACCATTGCGGCAGCCAAGGCGCGCGCCGACTTCGCCTACCTGCGCGAAGACATCGGCCAGCTCATCAGCGAATCCCAGGAAGGCACCGAACGCGTGCGCAAGATCGTGCAGGATCTGCGCGACTTCTCCCGCACCGACGCAACCCAGGACTGGCAGCCCTCCGACATTCACGCCGGCCTCGACAGCACCCTCAACATCGCCAGCAACGAAATCAAATACAAAGCCGACGTGGTACGCGAATACGGCACCCTGCCACTCGTCGAATGCCTGCCATCCCAGCTCAATCAGGTGTTCATGAACCTCTTCGTGAACGCGGCCCAGGCCATGCCGGACGAGCGCCGCGGCATCATCCGCATCCGCACCGGCACCTCCGGCGACGACGAAGGGGTGTGGATCGAAATCGACGACAACGGCCGCGGCATCCCGCCCGATGTCATCGACCGCATCTTCGACCCCTTCTTCACCACCAAGCCGGTCGGAAAAGGCACCGGCCTCGGCCTTGCCCTCTCCTACGGCATCGTGCAGAACCACCACGGCAATATCACCGTCAGCAGCACCCCCGGCGCCGGCACCACCTTCCGCATCACCTTGCCCGTCAACCAACCGGCCGACCCCGGAGAAACCCGATGATGCCCGCCCCATCCGCAGCGCCATCCGCCGCCAGCTCACCGACTTTCACCCTGCTCTGCGTCGACGACGAAGCCAACATCCTGTCGTCGCTGCGCCGCCTGTTCCGCCCCCACGGCTACAAGGTGCTGGTCGCCGGCAGCGGTGCCGAAGGTCTCGAACTGCTCGCCGGCGAACATGTGGATCTCATCATCTCCGACATGCGCATGCCCGGCATGGACGGCGCCGCATTCCTTGCCGAAGCGCGCAAGCGCTACCCGCAAACCGTGCGCCTGCTCCTGACCGGCTACGCCGACATGGAATCCACCATCGCCGCGATCAACTCCGGGCAGATCGCCCGTTACATCGCCAAACCCTGGAACGACCAGGACGTCCTCCTGACTGTCCGCGAAGCGCTCGAACGCCAAGCCCTGCAACGGGAAAAGGACCGTCTGGAAGCCCTGGCGCGACAACAGAACGAGGAGCTCAAAGCCCTCAATGCCAGCCTCGAACAAAAAGTCGAGGCGCGCACCCGAGAACTGAAGACGGCCCACGAGAAGCTCAAGCAGAATTTCCTGACCTCGATCCGCGTGTTCGCCAACCTCATCGAACTGCGCGAAGGCGCCAATACCGGGCATTCCCGGCGGGTTGCCGATCTGGCACGGAAGATCGCGATCCGGCTGAACTTCTCTCCTGTCGACGTGCAGGACGTGATGCTCGCCGGACTGCTCCACGACGTGGGCAAGATCGGCCTTCCCGACGACTTGCTGGGCAAGCCTGTCTCCCACATGAGCGGCGACGAACTGGGCCTGCTGCGCAAGCACCCGGCCAGCGGACAGGCCACCCTGATGGGCCTGGACAACCTGCGTCAGGCCGGCAGCTTCATCCGCAGCCACCATGAGCGCTGGGACGGTCAGGGTTATCCGGACCACCTCTCGGGACTCGCCATTCCCTTTGGCGCACGGATCATCGCCGTCGCCAACGACTTCGACGGCCTGCAGATCGGCAGCCTCTCGCCGCGCCGGCTCAAACCCGAGGAAGCAATCGCCTTCATCCAGCAGAACCGCGGCAAGCGCTACTGCCCGCAGGTTGTCGATGCCTTTCTGGACACGATGGGAGCGCACGAAAGCAACCCCACCGCCATCAGCGAGATGAACCCCTCGTCCCTCCGGCCGGGCATGGTGCTGGCGCGCGATCTGGTCACCCGCGACGGCGTGATGCTGCTGGCGGCCGACTTCGTGCTCGACGAAAACCTGATCCGTCAGCTGCGCGACCTGGAAGCCTCCGAAGGCATGCGGCTGAGCATCGCGATCCGTCCGCAGACGGTGAAGGGGTGAGGGGTGAGGGGTGAGGGGTGAAGGGTGAAGGGTGAAGGGTGAAGGGTGAAGGGTGAAGGGTGAAGGGTGAAGGGCTCGGCCTTGCGTTCAGCCTTTTAGGGCCAAAGGCATCACGCAGGCGTTGGTCAATGCCTGAACGAAGGCCCGATGCGACATGGGGCGGGCGAAGAGGTAGCCCTGGATCAGGTAACACCCCTGACTGAGCAAGGTGTTCAATTGCTCGACGGTTTCGACCCCTTCGGCGACCACTTCCAACCCCAGGCTATGGGCCAGCCCGATCACCGCTTTGACGATGGCCACGCCCTGCCCGTTGTCGAGTTCGCTGACAAAAGAACGGTCGATCTTCAGCGTATCCACGGCCAGCCGGCGCAGATAGGCCAAGGACGAATAGCCGGTGCCAAAGTCATCCACCGCGACACGGATGCCCATCTCGCGGAGCTGGGCCAGGATGATCGTCGCGTAGTCGAGATCGCGCATCAGCACGGTTTCGGTCAGTTCGAATTCGAGCCTCGACGCCGCCAGCCCCGCGCCTTCCAGCACCTCGCGCACGGTGGCAATCAGATGCGGGTCCATGAAGTTCGCGCCCGAAAGATTGATGCTGACCCGAAAATCTTCCGGCAAGGCCTCGTCCAGCTCGGCGAGGTCGAAGCACACCCGCTCCATCACCGCCCGGGTGAGCGGTACGATCATCCCGGTCTCCTCGGCCAGCGAAATGAACTCGGGCGGAGGAACCGCGCCGCGCGCCGTGTGCGGCCAACGCAGCAGCGCCTCGGCCTTGACGATGGCCCGCCGGTTCACATCGATGATCGGCTGGTAGAACACCTTCAACTCTTCGTCGCCGATGGCCCGGCGCAGATCGCCCTCCAGCGTGAAGCGCAGGAAGGCGGCCACCTTCATCTCCTCGGTAAACAGCGCCACCTGGTCACGGGTGACCCGCTTGGCCCGATTGAGGGCGGTTTCGGCCGCCTTGAGGAGCGCGTCGGCGTCCGTCGCATGATCGGGCATTATCGCCACCCCGACCCGCGCCGACAGGGTGATTTCCTGCCCCGGCACGCGCAGCGGCGCGCACACTGCATCCAGCAGCTTGTGGGCGGTGGCCAGCACTTCCTCGACCGGGCCCACGTCGCTGACCAGAATGCCGAACTCGTCCGCGGCCAGACGCGCCACCTTGAGACGCGGCAGGCTGCCGCCGCCGGCCGGCTCGGCCGGAGTCCGGTCGCCCATGCAATCGCGCAGGCGATGGCCGATCACCTGCAGCACCTGATCGCCGCGGTCCGGCCCCAAACTATCGTTGATACGCGCAAAACGGTCGATATCCACCACCATCACCGCGCAACGGTGGTCGCTGCGCAGACAGCGGGACGTGGCGGCAAGCAGGCTTTCGCGGAAGAACTCCCGGTTCGGCAAGCCGGTCAGCGGATCGAAATAGGCCAACTGGCGGATTCGTCGCTGGTTTTCCACCTGTTCGGTGATGTCCTGGGCGCTGCCCTCCATGACCAGCCCCGCCTGCATGCCTTCCACCTCGCCCTCGGCATGCTCGGCGTTTTCCAGCAAGGTTCTCACGCTGCCATCGGGCCAGACCACCCGGTAGGTCAGCTGATAGCCGCCGCCCTTGCGGGCACCCTCCAGCGCCGCCGCCACCATCGGGCGGTCGGGCCCATACACATGGGCGATGAGCGCCCCCATGCCGTCGCCGAAGGTTTCCGGCTGCTGCCCGAACAGACGGTAATACTGGGCCGAACGCTGTACCTGATCGGTCGGCACGAACCACTCCCAACTGCCAAGCCGGGCGATGCGCTGGGCGCTGGACAGACTCTCCTTGTGGCGGACCAGCTCCTTCATCACCTGGGCCGAGCGCAACACGTAGCGGATGCGGAAACGCAGCAAGGTCCAGTTGATCGGCTTGGAGATGAAATCGGTGGCGCCGACATGAAAAGCCTCTTCGACCGACTCGCTGTCCTCCAGCCCGGTCAGCATGATGATCGGCACCAGTTCGCCGGCAGGCTGAGCCCGCAGACGGCGGCAGACCTCGAAGCCGCTGAGCCCCGGCATCACCACGTCGAGCAGGATCAGGTCGGGGTGTTCGACATCGAACGCCGCCAACGCCCGCTCGCCGTTCTCGGCCTCGACGGTGGTGAATCCGCCCTCGCGCAGCGCCTCGACGGCCATCATGCGGGTCAGCGGATCGTCATCCACGATCAGGACGTGCGGCGTGTTGCGGTTTGCAGTCATTGTTCCACCGGGCTTTCCGCCCGCATCAAGGCATCCATGCCGAGCAGTTTTTCCTGCAAGAGTACCTGTTTGCAAGCCTCCCAGGCCTCGGCGATCTCGGCCGCATCGTCCGGCCCGGGACGCGCGCCGGCTTTGATCCGCTCGTCCAGGCTGCGCGCCCGGACGGCCAGCCGCACGGCACCGACCGCCAGACAGCCGGATTTCATCTTGTGGGCCAGGGCCTTCACCGCCACATCATCGCCAGACTCGACACCGGCGCAAAGCGCCCTCACGTTGCGCGCCGTCTCGCCGACGAACACCGCCAACAGGCGCTGCAGCATCGGCGATTCGCGCTTGCCATTGACCCCCGGCAAGCCCATCAGCACCGTCAGGTCGAGCGCGACTTCGACATCGCGGGCAGGCGCCGGCTCGGGCTCCGAACGCGCACGGAGCGGCAGTGCCTCTTCCGGATCGGAGGGCAGGACGTCGCGCAGCCAACGACCGAGCACCGCCCACAATTGCGCACTGGACACCGGCTTGACCAGATAGTCGTCCATGCCGGCCGCCAGACAGGCGTCCCGGTCTTCGCGCAAGGCATTGGCCGTCAGGGCGACGATCGGCATACGCGGCAGGCCGCGTTCGGCCTCGTCGGCTCGGATCGCCCGGGTTGCCTGACGGCCGTCCATTTCGGGCATCTGAATGTCCATCAGGACGACATCGAAACGTCCCGCCCGGCAAGCCTCCACGGCCTGACGACCGTCCTCGGCGACCGTTACCCGACAGCCGAGGGAGTCGAGCACCGCCACCGCCACCTCCCGGTTCACCGGGTGGTCCTCGACGAGCAGGACATGGGCTTCGAGCGGACGGGGCACCGGACCGCCGGCCTCCGCCACGGCTGCGCCCGCCACACCGCCGCCGAGACGGCGGACTTCGGCGCCGGTCAGCGGACGGACCAGGACCAGCTCGGCCCCCGCATCCCGCATGGCCGCAGCCTCTCCCCGGCCAGCGCCGACGATGGCCACCAGCCGCGGACGCAGCGGCTTGCGGCACACCCCCTCCAGCAACGCACCGCCGTCTCCGTCGAAGGCGGCATCGACGATGAGCCAGTCGAAACCGCTGTCGGCGGCAAGCATCTCGTCCACGGCGAGCCGATCGTAGGCCAGCTCGGCACGACCGCCCAAGAACGCCAGTTGCTCGATCAAGGCATCGCGAATGCGGGAATCGCCGACCGCCAGCAGCGCAGCGCGACCGGCAAAAGGCGGATCGACGCTCTTGCCGTCATCGATCAGGCCGAGTTCGAATTCAACCCAGAAGCACGAGCCGCGGCCGGGCTCGGTGAGATAGCCGATCTCCCCGTGCATGTGTTCGACGAGTTCGCGGGCGATGGCCAGGCCCAGCCCGGTGCCGCCGAAACGCCGCGCCATGGAGTTGTCGGCCTGGGAAAACGACTTGAAGAGACGATGTCCGGCTTCCCGCGGCACCCCGATACCGGTGTCGCGCACTTCCACGCGCAGCCGCTGACGCCCGCCGGCAGCGCCGGCAACCGGCATCGCCGCGATGGCCACATAGCCCTGCTCGGTGAACTTCTGGGCATTGGAAACGAGGTTGTTGAGCACCTGCCTCACACGCAGGGCGTCGCCCACCGCCCGCTCCGGCACCCGCCGGTCGACGTGCAGATGGAGCTCCAGACCGCGGGCGTGGGCCGACGCCGCGAACAGCGTGGCCACCTGATCGAGGGTATCGCGCAGGGAAAAGGGCAGACTCTCCAGCTCCAGCCGCCCAGCTTCGATTTTCGATACGTCGAGCACGTCGTTGATGATTTCCATAAGGGCGCGAGCCGAGTCATCCAGCATATCAACAAAGCGTACCTGCCGCTCGCCGAGCGAGGTCTGACGAAGCAGGCCGATCATCCCCATGACCCCGTTCATCGGCGTCCGGATTTCGTGACTCATGTTGGCCAGAAATTGCGATTTGGCATGACTGGCGGCCTCCGCCTGCTCCTTGGCCGCCTGGAGTTCGGCGGTGCGCGCCGCGACCTCCGAAGCCAGATGCTCCCGGTGCAGGGTCAGTTCCCGGTCGCGGGCGGCAAGTTCGGCGAGCATGCCGTTGAAGCCAGCGATCAACTCGCCGACCTCGTCGCCATAGCCGGGCGGCGCACGCAGATCGTAGCGCTTGCCGGCCGCCACTTCACGCACGACGCCGGCGAGCCGTTGCAGCGGCTCGACGATCATCCCTTGCATGCGCCGGGAAAACAGACTGGCGGCAATCAAGGCGACGACCAGTCCGAGCAGCACAAAACCGAGCCACAGGGTAAGACGCCAGACGATGGGCTTGAAGTCGAATTCGATGATCAACCGCCCGAGATCTTCGCCGTCGCTGCTCAAACGCTTGGCGACGATCAGACTCAGGGTGCGCCACAGCGGCTCCGGGGCGTCGGGCTGCGCACTCAGCCGGGCGATCCTGTCCGGATCGTCGCGCAGGGCCGGCGGATAGGCCGCAAAGACGCTCCCGTCGGGACGCAGCAGCAGCGCGGCGGTCACCCGTTCGTGGTGCCACAGGGACATCAACAGCGACTCCGCAACCTTCACGTCGTCGAAACGCAAAGGCGAGATGGCACCGTCGGCGACGATCTCCGAGAGCACCCGACCGTCTTCGTCGGCGCGCCGGATCTCGTTGCCCACCTCGGTCATGAAAATCGTCAGCACCGCCACGCCGAGCGCGATCAATGCGCTCAAGCGTGCCACGATGCCGAGCTTGCGGCCGATGGGCAGATCCTGCAGCGGCCGCATCAGGGCGCCTTCAAGCCGATGACGTTGCGACCGAGGCGCAAAAGCTGCGAACTGGCACGCAAACCGTCGCGGAGCAGTGCGGCCTGATTGATATCGAAACGCACCCGGGAATCCTCGACGACCAATCCGATGCCGCCACCGGCCTCGGCAAAGCCGTCGATGTCGCTCACCGTCAGCACGCCGTGGGCGGCCAGTCCGCGCAGGATCGGGCCGACCCGGCGCTCCTCGGAATCGGCGACGAAGACGAGATGGCAGTCGACCGCCGGCTCGATGCTGTCCATCTGGCGCACCTTTACCTCATGACCGTTGACCAGCCGCCCTTCCAGGCCAGCCAGCGCGCCGCCGAAGGGATCGCGCCCAAGCACGCACAGACGCAGCGTCGCTCCGCTCGACAGACGCGCCGCGGGCCATTCCACGTAACGCGCAAAATTGAGCAGGTAGGCGGCCTTGATCTGGTACTCGCCCGGCGGGGTGGCCGTCCATCCCAAGCTCCCCCCGAGGCAGAGCGCCGCGAGAAAAGCGAATCGGCAGAAGCAGCGGCGGATCACGGGAAGACTTTCAGAAAGACCACACGCCCTGCACGAAACCCTGCCGGGACAGATAGGCAGGTTGCGATGGAACGAAATTCGAGGCGTATTCCAGGTGACGATTGTCGAACAGATTCAACCCGACCAGCGAGAGTTCGAAGCGTCGGCTCACCCGCCAGCTATAGCGTGCATCGACGCTGGTGTAAGCCGGCACGGTGCCATCCCCGACGCCGCCGACCCGACGCACCATCAGATCCGCATCGTGGCCCCCGCCCAGGTTGAACAGCGTATGCACACTGGCCCAGTGGTGGGGAGAGTTACGCTCCAGCGCGCGCGCGGAGGTCTCGCGGACCGGGTCGTCGCCGGCGTTCCCGTCGGCCCTGGTATCCATCAGCGTGTACGACGCCTGTAGGCGCATGCTGGCCGTAAGCGGCAAATCGAGCCCCAGTTCGAGACCGTAGCTTCGGGCATTGCCCACGTTGCTCCGGTTGATGTACTGGATCGGAATGAAGCCCGGCGCGACCGCGATGGGATAGCCCGGCAAGGTGGGGCCAGCGGGATCGAAGGACTCGCCGATCAGTCGATGGTAGTTATGGTGGAACAGCACCGCCTCGAAGCTGCCGTTGCCGAAACTGCGGCGATACCCCAGTTCCAGCGCATCGAGCCGCTCGGCCCGCGGCTGCCAGCCCGGCATCGGCCTGGAGACGGCCGCCACCAGCGGCATGTAGGGATTGCCGGTGCGCTGAAGGGCAAAAAGGATCTGCGCGCCGTTTTCTCCGATCGACGGCGTGCGCGCCGCCCGCGACCAGCTGGTCCACAGGCTGTCCGCCTCGCTGGGCGTCCACATCAGCCGCGCCGTCGGCTGGGGCTCGAAATGCGACACCGTCGAATGCTCGAGACGCCCGCCGAGGGTCAACTTCCAAGTGCGCGGCTGAAGGGTGATCTCGTCCTGCAGAAAGGCGCTGCTCACCTGGAATTTCTGATCGGCAGGCGACACGGTCAGCACCGGCGTCATCGACTCGATCTCGGTCTTGACGATGCGATGACCGAACCCCCACATGAGTTCGTGCGCCCCGAGCGACGCCAGACGGTGCTGGAAATCCAGATCGATCGTATCGACCGCACCGCGCCCGTATCCGGACGCACTCACCTGCTGATGGTCCAGGTAGGCCTGTACGGAGGCATCCCCGCCACCGAGCCCCCAGGTAAAGCGCCCGAGCAGATTGCTCCCTTCCAGTTCCGCGTCGAAAGGAAGTCTGCCGCTCATCCCGGCCTGCCCCGTCGTCAGCATGTCTTCGGTGCTGGCACGACGATAGGTGCTGCCCTGCAGCATCCAGGCGTTGGAATCCGTTCCGGAACTGTCCATCCGGAAACCGGCCAGCCAGCCGCGGTTACCGTCGATCGCGCCGTCCCCGCTCGCGGCACGGGACTGGGCCAGTTCGGCGCCCTTTGCAAAAACCCGCAGCGCGCCGATGCCCTCGAGATCGACGCCCTCCCGCATGGCCAGTGCGGCATGTCCCTGGGAGTCCAGCCGGGCCGACATCAGCCCGCCGCGGGTCGCCGTCGCCTTGCGGGTCACGATGTTGATCACGCCATTGACCGCGTTCGCCCCCCACAGCGACGCACCGGGCCCGCGCACCACCTCGATGCGCTCCACGTCCTCCAGCATCATGTCCTGGGCCTCCCAGAACACCCCGGAGAACAGCGGGTTATAAATGCTGCGCCCGTCGATCTGCACCAGCAGCTTGTTCGAGAAACGCCCCTGACCGCCGCGCACGCTCACCGCCCAACGGCCCGCACCGATCTGCGCCACATTGACCCCCGGCACTTCGCGCAGCGCCTCGGGCACGCTGCGGGCACCGCTGCGCCGGATATCCTCGGCCGACAGCACCGTCACGGCGGCAGGCGTCTCGGAGAGCTTCTGGGCCTTGCGGGAAACCGTCGCCACATCGAGCCGGGCCAGGTCCTCCAGGGCCAGATCCTCCAGCGGCGCATCGTCGGCCCAAGCGGAAGCCGCCCACATCAAAGCGGGAATGACAAGACAGGCACGGTAGTGAGGCATCGATTCGTATCTCGAGGTATAAAAAAACAGCCGCCGGCTCGGGCCGTCGACCCGCACCTTTGTACCAAAGCATGCCGACATACCGCGCCTAACAATGCGCGGCACCGACATTTTTGCCGAATGCCGCCCGCCCGGCGTGACCAAAGTCACACCCCAAAAGCGGTAAAAGACAATCGCAGACCCGATTGCCCCATGCGCAGCAGCCCTGCGCCACGCCTTCCACGCCCTCGCCATCGGCTACAATTATCCGATTTTCCGACTCCGGCGGCCTCCCGCCCCGCGCCCGTCAAGGTACGACCCAGATGACTGCACCGACATCCCCGGCAGAAGACACCACCCCCAGCAACTTCATCCGCAATCTCATCGACGAAGACCGTCGCCTCGGCAAGTGGGGCGGTCGCGTCGAAACCCGCTTTCCGCCCGAGCCCAACGGCTACCTGCACTACGGCCACGCCAAGAGCATCTGCCTGAATTTCGGCCTTGCCCAGATTTACGGCGGCGCCTGCCACCTGCGTTTCGACGACACCAACCCCGCCAAGGAAGAGCAGGAATACGTCGATGCGATCATCGAGGCCGTACAGTGGCTGGGCTTCGACTGGACCGACCATCTCTACTTCGCGTCGGATTACTTCGACAAGATGTACGCCATGGCCGAGCACCTCATCATGGTCGGCAAGG
>ERZ650311.85-NODE-85-length-58005-cov-11.567972_pt1 | contig 58005 bp, 55 predicted proteins | sample MGYA00376247_ERZ650311 | MGnify/ENA primary metagenome ERZ650311 (study PRJEB26733, sample SAMN07839324) | wastewater metagenome | biome: small river; feature: stream; material: water | place: USA: North Carolina | collected 2016-07-28 ... | reverse complement strand
CACTGCTGCCTCCCGTAGGAGTCTGGGCCGTGTCTCAGTCCCAGTGTGGCTGATCGTCCTCTCAGACCAGCTACTGATCGTCGCCTTGGTGGGCTTTTACCCCACCAACAAGCTAATCAGGCATCGGCCGCTCTAATCGCGCGAGGTCTTTCGATCCCCCGCTTTCCCCCTCAGGGCGTATGCGGTATTAGCACAGCTTTCGCTGCGTTATCCCCCACGATAAGGTACGTTCCGATGTATTACTCACCCGTTCGCCACTCGCCACCAGGTGCAAGCACCCGTGCTGCCGTTCGACTTGCATGTGTAAGGCATGCCGCCAGCGTTCAATCTGAGCCAGGATCAAACTCTTCAGTTCAATTCCTGTGATGCATAAATGCATCGTCGCTCACTCATCAGAACTGACCCTAGTACAAGACTAGGACCATTACTGTTTAGTGAGTACTACTTAAATATCTGTCCCGAAGGACTGGATGCTTATTCTTAGTACCCACAATTATCGGTTGACTAATTTTTAAAGAAGGCTGACCGTGATTCGTTTAATTTGATTCGCGTTCAGCAGAGAAACGAGACTATGCACCATCTAAAAAGATATGTCAACACCTCTGTACGAAAAAACCCCAAGATTTTTCAAAAAAGTTTTCTGGCAAACGCCCACCTGACCCCGATTAGGGTTTTTACCCATTAAAAAACAATGGTTTATCAAATAATTAGGGTTTACCCCTATGAATTTCATATTTTTGTTCTAGAATGAGATTGTGCAGTGCAAAAAATATTATGGGCGAGCTACTAAACACCTTTAACCCCAAACAAGTTCTTGTCAGAGAGCTTCACGAGGGGCATCGCGCCAAAATTTTGGAACATTTACTCGCTCTAGATGAGACGGATCGCCAATTACGCTTTGGTATGCACGTGAGCGATGAAATGATTAGCGCTTATGTAGAAAAATTAAGCTTTACTGCAGACACTCTGTTTGGTGTTTTTAATCATGACTTGCAACTAGATGGTTTGGCTCATCTTGCATACTCAAAAAACAAAGATCAAACCACTGCTGAGTTTGGCGTTTCTGTAAGCGCACGCGCACGCAGTCTCGGCGTAGGTAGCGCCTTATTCAAACGTGCCGCTACACATGCACGCAATGCGAATATCACAACGCTGTATGTGCATTGCTTAGCTAGCAACAAAGTCATGATGCACATTGCCAAGAAGGCTGGCATGGATATTGATTTCGCATATGGTGAAGCAGATGCATTTCTGAAGCTACCTGCAAGCACTAACTCATCTATCGTGAGTGAAGCAGTGCAAGCGCAAATGGCTGACATTGATTACGCCTTAAAGAAAAATTTTCAGCGCTCAAAAACTTTCTTTATGAACACTCTAAGCCTAAAGAGAATTCATTAAAGAGAAATAAAAAAACGCGGCATAACCGCGTTTTTTGTATAGCGAAGGTGTGCTTATTTTTGCCCGTCTAAGCGTCTTTTATCTGCCTCAGAAATGATGTCAAATAATTTTGTAACTTGCTTAACGCCTGGTACTTGACGCGCAATATCCACCGCCTTATTCGCTTCAGCATCTGTCACGATACCCATCAAATAAACCTTGCTCGCCTCTGTAACAATCTTCATTGAATTAGATGGCACCGCTTGATCTGCAACATACAAAGCCTTGATCCGGGTTGTTAAAAAGGTGTCATTGGCTCTTGCAGTTAAGGTGCTGTTCGGTGCCGCAACCAGTTCATTGATGACCTCTGTCACATTCTTCATGGCTTGCACTCTGCGCGCCACGTCATTCTTCAATTGATCGGTGCGAGCCTCCCCCGTCAACAAGACACGACGATTAAACACGGAGACATTCACATGCACATTGTCGCCATAAGTTTTGATAATCAAACTTTCAGCCTCTAGCTGAATACCACGATCAATAGCCTGTGTTCCAGGGTTTCTGCGGTCTGCAATCACGAGAGCGCCGCCAGCCATACCGCCAGCAACGACCGGAAAGCATCCTTGCAAGAGAGTGCTACTGGCCAAAGCCACAGCCCCCGTTAAAAATACGCGTCTTGCTTTCAATTGCATAAAGACCTCTTAATCTAATATCAAATGATCAATGCCGTCGCATAGACAATGCAACAACACCAAATGTGTTTCTTGTATTCTGGCCGTGCGTTGAGATGGCACACATAAATGTACATCGGTGGACTTAAGTAATGGGCCAATCTTGCCACCATCACGTCCCGTGAAAGCAACCACATGCATGCCTTTTTGATGAGCTGCATGAATCGCTTCAATCACATTTCCAGAATTACCTGAAGTAGAAATCCCTAACAGAATATCGCCAGGTTGACCTAAGGCACGAACCTGCTTACTGAAAATATCTTGGTAGCTGTAATCATTCCCGACCGCAGTCAGGATCGATGAGTCGGTCGTCAGAGCAATGGCGCCCAACTCTTTTCTCTCGCGCTCAAAACGACCCACCAACTCAGCCGCAAAATGTTGCGCATCTGCAGCGGAGCCACCATTACCACATGCCAATATTTTTTTGCCTTGATTTAAGGCATCTGTCATCAAGACTATTGCGTTAACGATAGCCTGATTTAAGACTTTTTCAGCAGCCTGTTTTGTGGCGATACTGTCTTGAAAATGCCCCGTTACGCGAGCACCAAGATTTGCTATTAATTCTTTTTTCATACGTTAATTATGCACTCTGAGAAGCTTTAGGCAAGAGTGTATATCTAGGTAGGCAGCAATCAATTAAGATGCTGCTATGGACTTATTTAAGTACGCACAAGGTCAAAAGCTACCTCTACAAACTCTTTATGTGGTGGCAACACCTATTGGCAATCTAGCAGACATCACTATCCGCGCGCTCTTCACACTCCAGCAGGTCGACGGCATTGCCTGTGAAGATAAGCGTCATTCCAGCCAATTGCTGAGTGCTTATCAAATTAGCAAGCCACTACTGGCTGTTCACGAGCATAACGAAGCCGAATTAAGTCAAACGATTGTGCAAAAACTATCGGAGGGCGAACGCTGGGCTTATATTTCTGATGCGGGTACACCAGGTATTTCTGATCCTGGCAGCCGACTATGTGAGGCGGTGATCCATGCTGGTTTTTCTGTAAGCCCCTTACCGGGTCCGAGCGCATTAATCAGCGCCGCCTCTGTGGCAGGCCCTCTGCTTAACCGCAGCGCTGGGCAATTTCAATTTATAGGCTTTCTTCCTAACAAAGGGGCTGAGCGGCAATTGGCTTTAGAGAAATTTCAAGAGCAAGAAATCACCAGCTTCTTCTATGAGGCGCCCCACCGGTTGGAAAAAACATTGAAAGATTTAATGCTGTGCCTTAACCCTGAGAGACTGATTTTTATTGGCAAAGAACTGAGTAAGCTGCATGAGAATATTTCTATCTGCACCGTGAGCGCTCTTGAAACCTGGTTGGCACAACAAGATAAATTAGTCGGCGAATTTGTGATTGGGATAGGCCCTAGCATGAAGAAAAAAGTCTCTGAAGGCCTAGACTCACAAACACTCAAATGGCTTGATGCTCTTGCGCCCCTCTTGAGCCATAAGGACTTAAGTCAAATTACAAGTAAGGTCACAGGTGTTCATAAAAATACAGTTTATGAACTTTTGCTAGACAAAAAAAATGGCCTCTGATGAGGCCATTTTTGTATTGACTGCGAAATTATTTCTTCGCTTCTTCTTTAGGTTTTGGAGCGGCTGGTTCTGCAAACTTGCCACCAACTGAAGCGGCTAAATAAACCACTGCGCGACCTAACTCATAATCAGAAATATCATCTGGGTTAGTGCCTCCACGGGCTGGCATTGCACCCTTACCCTTGACCACAGAAGCTAACAAAGCATCGTAGCCCTTACCAATACGACCACCCCAATCGCCAGCAGCATTCATCTTCGGAGCACCCGCCGCGCCAGAGTTATGACAAGAAGCACAAGCTTGCTTGTAGACTTGCTCGCCAGTTTTGAATTCCTTCGGGCCAGAAGCGTCTTTAAAGTCCAACAGCGCGACTGGTTTGATTAAGTTGTTCGCTGCTTCAGCTGCTGCTTCTGCGCTACCACCCGTCTTTTTGCCACTGCCCACATAAACCATTAAAAAGGCGATAACGATCAGAGGGATAAAAAAGCTCGCAAAAACCATGATGATTAGCTGTTTTGGCGATTTAATTAGGTTACCGTGCTCACTCATTTGTATTTAATTCCTCAAAATATCTAGCTCTTGCGCATTATAGCGAGGATAATTCGCAAAATATCCCTTTTTCGCACTTCGCGACCGTAGTTCAATGGATAGAATTAGAGTTTCCGAAGCTCTCGATACAGGTTCGATTCCTGTCGGTCGCACCATGACTTAGCTCAACATAGGGTTATTTAAATCAGTTATTTGTCATAAAAACCCTTTAGAATCACGGTTTCTGTCGTAATTCAGGGTTTTTAGCATGTCAGACCAAACTAGCCAAGAAATCATGACTCCCATCCCAGTTGGGGAGCCTATTCCTCACCGCAAGATCATTCGAGCATGGTTAACTCCACTCACAGAGCGTGTTGTGGCCAAAGCCATTGTGTTGCAACTATTCGACACACTCATTTTGACCGCCGCCATTGTTGCTACGGTTTATTTTGAGTCCGTTTGGCTCAAGTTACTCTTTGCCTTGGTTGCCGGATTTTTGATTGGTCGTATTTTTATTTTGGGTCATGATGCTTGCCATCAGAGCTTTACACCCTACCGTAATCTTAATAAGTGGTTAGGTCGTTTGGCTTTCTTACCCTCACTCACACCCTATAGCCTTTGGGAAGTTGGTCACAACGTCGTTCATCACGGCCAAACCAATCTCAAGGGTTTTGATTTCGTCTGGGCGCCCTTGTCTTTAGAAGAATATCAGCAGCTCTCACCGGCCAGAAAGCGCCTTGAGCACATCTACCGTAGCGGTCTAGGTCCTGCACTCTACTATTTCATTGAAATTTGGTGGAACAAGATGTTCTTCCCCAACAAGAAGAACATGCCAGCTTCTCGTCCTGCCTTCTTGTGGGATAACGTTTTAGTTAGCGTATTTGCAGTGATTTGGAATGCTCTTTTAATCTGGGCTGCGATCGCGACTCAACAATCTATTCTCTTAACTATCGTGATGGGCTTTGTTATTCCATTTATTTTCTGGAATGCGATGATTGGTTTCGTGGTTTATGTACACCATACTCACACTAGCGTATCTTGGTACTCTGATAAGTCTGAGTGGTTAAAAGCACAGCCTTTCGTATCAACCACAGTTCACATGATCTTCCCAGGCAAGTGGGGTGCTTGGATGCACCACATCATGGAGCACACCGCTCACCATGTAGACATGAGCGTACCTCTTTACAAACTCAAACAAGCACAAAGTAAATTAGAAGAAATGTTGCCCGGCAGAATTATTGTGCAAAAGTTTTCATGGGCATGGTACTTCCACACAGCCAAACTGTGTAAGCTCTATGACACACAAAAGAAGTGCTGGTTGGACTTCAAAGGCAATATGACTGCACAATCAATGAAGGTGGTTTTGAGCTGATTTTTAGAGGTTTTTATAAAAACCGTTAAAATAGGGGTTGTAATAAAAGATAACGAAAAAGTAAATGACAACCCCTCCAAGCACTACCGAAACAAGTTCCAGAGTCATGAAGTTCTGCTCTTCTTGTAGCCGTGAAAAACCCCTCGAAGGTGGCACTTGGATTCCAACAAGCAATCGTAAACAACGTTGGATTTGTGCAAGCTGCCTCTATAACCGTACACACCGTACCGGTTCAGCAAAAGCCTAATCAGCCTCAGCTCACATACGGATTATTGTGGCGCTCGTAGCCAAACGTGGACGTGGGTCCATGACCAGGCACAAACGCAATGTCATCGCCTAAAGGGAATAGCTTTTCTTGTATCGAGCGAATTAAGTCTGCGTGATTACCGCGCGGGAAATCGGTGCGCCCGATGGAGCCGGCAAACAAAACATCTCCTACGATGGCCACCTTAGCTGACAGATTTACGAATACAACATGTCCCGGGGTGTGGCCGGGGCAGTGTATAACCTGAAATACTTCATGACCGACTTGTACTTGATCGCCATCATTCAACCACTGATCGGGTTCAAATGCATCACTATGCGGAAAGCCAAAACGCTGGCTTTGCATCGGCAATTGATCTAACCAAAATTTTTCATCTATATGGGGCCCAATGATTTTTAGGCCCCCCAAAGCTTTTGCTAGAGCAATAGCCCCAGCACAATGATCAATGTGCCCATGCGTGAGCCAGATGGCCTCTACTTGGACTGCTGCATTCTGGATGGCTTGTACGATGCGCTCGATATCGCCACCTGGATCGGTAACGACCGCGCGCTGTGTTTGATCACATATGAGTATTGAGCAATTTTGCTCAAAGGGAGTTACTGGAACCAGGATTACTTTTAATGCCATGGTTCCAATTATCCAAACAATTTATTGAATCACCAAGTAGATTCGCGATCAGGTGTAGCTGTGATTTTGTGAACACTGAGATCTGCGCCATCAAACTCTTCCTCTTGAGTTAGACGTAAACCAAGCGTTGCCTTTAAGACGCCGTACACCACAAAACCGCCCACTAGGGCGATCGCAATACCTAATAGTGTGCCAATGACTTGCGCCAGGAGACTGACGCCTCCCAAGCCACCTAAAGCCGGCAAACCAAACACACCGGCAGCAATGCCACCAAAGGCGCCGCAAATGCCATGTAATGGCCAAACGCCTAAAACGTCGTCAATCTTCCACTTGTTTTGCACGAGCGTAAACATCACAACAAATAAACCACCTGCAATACCGCCTACTACCAAAGAGCCCATGGGATGCATTAAGTCTGAACCAGCACACACCGCCACCAAACCCGCTAAAGGGCCGTTATAAGTAAAGCCAGGGTCATTTTTGCCCATTAGGCATGCCACCAATGTACCGCCCACCATAGCCATCAATGAGTTCATTGCCACTAAGCCACTCATCTTTTCTATGGACTGCGCACTCATGACATTAAAACCAAACCAGCCAATGGTCAGTACCCAAGCACCCAGTGCCAAGAATGGGATATTGGATGGCGGGTGTGCAGAAACACGGCCATCTTTTGTATAACGGCCATATCGAGGCCCAAGTAAAAGAATGGCAGGCAATGCTAACCAACCACCCATGGCGTGAACCACGATCGATCCTGCAAAGTCATGAAACTCTTCACCAGTCAACGCTTTTAGCCATGCCTGAAAACCATATTGTTGGTTCCAAACCATGCCTTCAAAAAATGGATAGATAAAACCAACCAAAATAAATGTAGCGATCAACTGTGGGTTGAACTTAGCACGCTCTGCAACACCCCCTGAAATAATGGCGGGAATGGCCGCAGCAAAGGTGAGCAAGAAGAAGAACTTGACAAGCTCAAAGCCATTTTTCTGAGCCAGAACTTCTGCACCAGAAAAGAAGTTAACCCCGTAGGCCAAGCTATAGCCAATGAAAAAGTAGGCGATCGTTGATACAGCAAAATCAACCAAGATTTTGACCAAAGCATTGACCTGATTTTTTTTGCGGACTGTGCCTAACTCTAAAAATGCAAACCCGGAGTGCATCGCTAGCACCATAATGGCGCCTGCTAATACGAATACGGCATCTGCACCTGACTTAAATGGATCCATAATTCACGCCTCAAAATAAGTTGAATTGCGCGCCATTATGAGTGCCTTCAAGGCTTAGAATAGGTGCTTATTGCACTATATTGGTGCAATTTGGGGCATAAAAATATCTTTTGTGAATGTTTTTGCCCTTAGGTACAATCTTCACATCACACGGGAGAGCTCGGTTAACTCCGACGCCGAAGGCGCAAAGCCCAAAAACGCTCAGGCAAAAGGACCGTAGATATCAAAACTCTGGAGAGTTGCATTGAGTTGCACACCGAAGGGGCTAAAGTTATTCAAATGGGTTTGAGTAACTCAATCTCTCAGGTAACAGGACAGGGGGGCTTTTTCCATATAAGGAAGAGATGTCTGTCGCCCCTAGCCAGCTAAAACGTACCATCCTATTTCCAGCTCACGAAGAACTACAAGCTCGCTTGGTAGATTTTGGCGGCTGGGAAATGCCTGTTAACTACGGCTCACAAATTGAAGAGCATCTAGCAACTCGTCAACACTGTGGCATGTTTGATGTTTCTCATATGGCAGCTGTTGATGTGCTTGGAGAAAATGCCAACTCTTTCTTAGAGTACGCGCTCGCTAACAATATAAATAAGCTCGCAGATGGGCAAGCCCTGTATAGCTGCATGCTCAACGAGAGCGGGGGCGTGATTGACGATTTGATTGTTTATCGTTTTGGTAAGAGTTATCGTTTAGTCATCAATGCCTCAACGGCCGCCAATGATCTGATGCATCTTCAGACCGTTGCTAACAAGTTTCCTGGCACGCAGTTGGTTCCACGCAGACCTGACTTACCAGGTGCACAAGACTCTTGCGGGATGATCGCAGTTCAAGGACCTCAAGCACTCGCCCTGATTGGTAAAACAATTCCTGAACTGAATCAGGCCTGCCAGACGCTTAAAGTTTTCTTTGCCGAAAAAGTAAATACCTCTTTTGGCGAAATCATGATTGGTCGTACGGGCTATACCGGCGAAGATGGCGCAGAATTATTAATACCGATTCAATCTACTGTAGCTGTTTGGAATGCTCTATTAAAAGCTGGTGCTCGACCTGCAGGTCTTGGCGCACGTGACACTTTAAGGCTTGAAGCCGGTATGAATTTATATGGCCAAGATATGAACGAACAAACGAGCCCGAAAGACGTTGGCCTGAGCTGGACGCTCGATCTTAAAAGTGCACGTGACTTTATTGGTAAGCATGCTCTCATGAGCTCACCACAACAATATGTTTTCTTAGGCCTCGTGCTGCAAGACAAGGGCGTTTTAAGATCACATCAAGTGGTGAAAACCTCATTAGGCGATGGCGAAATCACGAGCGGCACCTACAGCCCCAGCATGCAGCAATCCATTGCTTTAGCAAAGTTACCGGTTGGCATTCAAGTCAACGACTCAGTCAAAGTTGTGATTAGAGATAAGGAACTTAGCGCTACTGTGGTCAAACCCCCTTTTGTCAGACATGGCAAAGTACTTGTTTAACTTGGAGAAAAAATGAACCTACCTCAAGAACTACGTTATACAGAATCCCACGAGTGGGTACGTGCTGAAGCTGATGGCACCATCACGGTTGGTATTACTGATCACGCCCAGGAAGCGTTGGGCGATATCGTTTTTTTAGAACTGCCTGAAAGCGGTAAAAAACTCGGCGCGGGAGATGCTTGTGCTGTAGTTGAATCTGTCAAGGCCGCCAGTGACATCTATGCACCTGTGGCTGGAGAAATTATTGCTAGTAACAATGATGTCACTAGCACACCCGAACAAGTAAACAGCGATGCCTATGGCAGCTGGCTGTTCAAAATAAAGCCGAATAACCCTGCGGATGTTGAGTCTCTATTGAACGCTGCAGCTTATGGAAAACTAATTGGTGCTTAAGCATGAAACTCTCACTTTCTGAACTTGAAAACAGTCGCGAATTTATTGAGCGACACATTGCCATCTCTAAAGATGATGAAGCTGCACTATGTCAATTCTTAGGCTTTAAAGATCGCACAGCGCTCATTGATGCGGTAGTACCTAGCGGTATTCGTCGTAAAGATACTTTGCCGTTGGAAGGCTTTTCAAGGGCAAAAAGTGAGGTAGATGCTCTTGATTTTTTAAAGGGCGTTGCAAAAAAGAATAAGGTATTTCGTTCATTCATCGGCCAGGGCTACTACGGTACGCACACACCGAAAGTTATATTGCGTAACATTCTAGAAAACCCGGCCTGGTACACCGCTTACACACCTTATCAGCCTGAAATTTCACAAGGGCGCCTTGAGGCGATTATCAATTTCCAGCAAATGTTAATTGACTTAACAGGCATGGATATTGCCAACGCTTCTATGCTAGACGAAGGAACAGCCGCTGCCGAAGCCATGACATTGGCACTTCGCACCTGTAAATCTGAAGCCAAGACATTCTTTGTCGATGAAAATGTGTTTCCACAGACATTAGCTGTAATCAAAACACGCGCAAAGCCACTGGGTATAGAAATCCTGGTTGGCCCTATGGAGCAGGCAAAAGAGTGTGATTGTTTCGCAGCTTTAGTTCAGTACCCCGGTGCTAATGGCAACCTATTTGAGCGAGCCCATTATCAAGCTATTGCCGACGCATTACATGCACGCGGTGCAATCATGATTGCTGCAGCAGATTTATTAGCTCTCACTGTACTCACGCCACCTGGCGAATGGGGTGCCGATGTGGCCGTTGGCAGTGCCCAGCGCTTCGGTGTTCCTATGGGCTTTGGCGGTCCATCAGCCGGCTATCTCGCGACAAAGGATGCGCTAAAACGAAGCATGCCTGGACGCTTAGTGGGCGTCACTATTGATGCACAAGGTAACCCGGCTTATCGTTTAGCGCTGCAAACTCGCGAACAACATATTCGTCGGGAAAAAGCGACGTCTAATATTTGTACTGCTCAAGTATTGCTCGCCGTTATGGCAGGCATGTATGCTGCCTATCATGGTCCTGCGGGCTTAAAAAAGATTGCCTTACGGACACATCGCTTAACCAGCATTTTTGCCAAGGCACTCAAAGAACTCAATCTAACTATCGTCAATCAGTCTTGGTTCGATACCCTGACGATTCAAGTGGCGGATGCAGAAAAAATTCATGCTGCAGCAAGCAAATTCGAGCTTAATGTTCGTGCTATCGACCGTCACCATGTAGGTGTGTCATTTGACGAAACAACTTCGCGCCATGATTTACAAACTCTCTGGCAAGTATTTGGTGGTGAGGGTACCTTAGATATCGATAGGCTTGATCAGAACTGTGCCTTGTCATTTTCATCCAGCTTAGTTCGTGAATCCGATTATTTGAGCCATCCGACTTTCCACAAATATCATGCCGAGCATGAAATGCTGCGTTATCTCAGACAGCTAGCGGATAAAGATCTGGCTTTAGATCGCACTATGATTCCTTTGGGCTCATGCACAATGAAACTCAATGCCACAAGTGAAATGATTCCTGTCACTTGGCCAGAGTTTTCAAACATTCATCCATTCGCCCCTGAAGAGCAATGGCAAGGGTATGCGGAATTAATTTCTCAAACTGAGAAGATGATGTGCGCTGCGACGGGCTATGATGCGATTTCTCTACAGCCTAATGCCGGCTCTCAAGGGGAATACGCAGGGCTATTAGTGATTCAGGCGTATCACGAATCTCGTGGTGAAGGCCATCGCAATATCTGCCTGATCCCATCATCAGCACATGGCACCAATCCAGCCTCTGCACAAATGGCCGGTATGCAAGTCGTCGTGGTCAATTGCGATACAGACGGCAACGTTGATTTAGCTGACCTTAAATTGAAAGCCGAAGAGCATTCTAAGAACTTGGCTGCCATCATGATTACTTATCCAAGTACTCATGGTGTTTTTGAATCAGGAGTTCAAGAACTCTGTGAAATCATTCATGCACATGGCGGACAGGTATATATCGATGGTGCCAATATGAATGCTTTAGTTGGCACAGCCGCACCGGGTCATTTTGGCGGTGATGTTAGCCACCTCAATCTTCATAAAACATTCTGTATTCCCCATGGTGGCGGTGGGCCAGGCGTAGGGCCTGTTGCGGTTAAGTCTCATTTGGCGCCCTTCTTGCCATGTTCTTACACTGCAGGCACAGCTGATAAACATCAAGATTTAGATTGGATGCGTATTAGTGCTGCGCCATTTGGCTCAGCCTCCATACTCCCGATTTCTTGGATGTATGTGGCAATGATGGGCGCTGAAGGCCTACAAAATGCAACTGAAACAGCGATCTTGAATGCCAACTACATTGCAAAGAAATTAGATGCTTACTATCCAGTTCTTTACAAAGGTAATCAAGGTCTAGTCGCTCACGAATGTATTTTGGATTTACGCGGTATTCAAAAAGAGACTGGTATCTCCAATGAAGATGTGGCTAAGCGACTCATGGACTTCGGTTTCCACGCCCCAACCATGAGCTTCCCTGTGCCCGGCACACTCATGATTGAGCCCACCGAAAGTGAATCTAAGTATGAATTAGATCGTTTCATTGAGGCCATGATTACTATCGGTGAAGAGATTAAAAAAGTGGCCAAAGGTGAATTCGACAAGGATGATAATCCACTGAAGAATGCGCCCCATACCGCTGCGGTTGTATTGGCTGATGAGTGGAAACACTCGTATTCCAGAGAGGTCGCGGCCTACCCCGTGTCTCGCTTACGTCGTGTTAAGTATTGGCCACCCGTGGGTCGCGCTGATAACGTATACGGCGACCGCAATTTATTCTGTAGTTGTGTGCCTATTGCGGAGTACGCCGAACAATAAATGTCTATTTAATTTTAGATATGCAAGGGGTCGCGATCGATGTAGTAAGCGACCCCTTTTTTATGGTTCGATTGATTTTGTAAACAAGTATCCAAAATATTTAAGGCCTGCTGCATTGCTGGTCGACTTTTTGCCTCAAGCAATAGCTGTGCTCGCTCTTTGCCTGCGATTTTCATCATGACACGCGGCACCACATCACCCAAAGTTAAATCTCTAGGCCAGGTCCTTTGTTGTTGCGCTTCATGTGCAGCCTCTTGTAACAACTCGGCGGCTCTATCGTAGCTTTTATGCTCCGCATGAATAAGCGCCTGATAACAAGTAGGCGGCAAACCTAAAGCCTGCCTTTCCTCTAATAAATGATTGAGGAAACCTTCTACGTCCAATTGCTGTGCGTACTGATAAACGGTATCTTGCGGAAACTGGCTCACAATCAAAATTTTTGCTTGAGTCCCCAAATTAGTTCTGCCTGCGCGACCCGACACTTGAGCAATTTGAGAAAACAAACGTTCAGGCGCGCGAAAGTCTTGGGTATACAAGGCGGCGTCACTATTTAAAATCAGCACCAGCCCCACTCTTTTAAAGTCATGGCCCTTACTAATCATCTGGGTACCCACAATGATCTCTGCGCTACCGTCGTGAACTTTATTAAATAGCTCCTCCGCTGAACCCTTTAATCTGGTGGTGTCCGCATCAATTCTGATGAGCTTGCGGTCCTTAAATACTTCCTCTAAGGTTTCTTCAATTTTTTGCGTACCACTTCCCAGATCTGACAAATCTAAATTGCCACAGTCTGGACATGCTCTCGGTATAGCTTTTTGTAAACCGCAGTGATGGCAGCACAAAACATTTCTGTTCTTTAGCTTGTGTATGACCATCTTGGAACTACAAGCATCACAGTTTGAAATCCAAGAACAACTATGGCAAGTCAATACAGGCGCATAGCCCCGACGGTTAATCAGTATCAAAGTCTGTAAGCCTTGATCTAAGGTCTTACGAATTTGTTCTAGCGCATGATCAGGTACAGGATTAGAAATTACTCTTTTTGTCTTTTCTGGTTGAATAATTTCTACATGTGCTTGGATTGCCTCAGGCACAGCCTTATGGCGAATGGTTAGCAATTCAAAACGGCCTTGTTTGGCATTGTTCCAACTTTCTAAGGAAGGCGTAGCCGATCCTAAGAGGATCGGTATCTTCAAATCATTGGCACGCCAAATAGCCAAATCTCGCGCTGAATAACGAACGCCTTCTTGTTGCTTATAGGATGTATCGTGCTCCTCATCGATAATGATGGCTCGCAGATGCGGGGCTGAAACACTCACCGAGAGTCGGGTTCCCAAGATTATTCTTGCTTGAGCCCTATGGGCCTTTAACCAAGCTTGGCCACGCTGAACTTCGCTGAGTGCGCTATTGAGTACCACGATGCTCTCTTGTGGGAATGCCTGCTGAAATAAGTTTTCTAATTGTGGTGTCAAATTGATTTCTGGCACCATCACCAATACTTGTGAGCGAGGGTCCTGACTTAATAACTCCCGAATCCAGTGAAGGTAAACCAAAGTTTTACCTCCTCCTGTGACACCATAGAGTAAATGTGTCTTAGGGCCAGCTGATAAAAGCTGATTGAGCACCACCTTTTGTTCTTCATTCAATGGCATTACAAATGGTGAAATATCCTCAGGCTTTGTTGTTGCCTCTTTTTTTTGTTTTCGCTCCACAAATCCTTTTTCCCAACGTCGATGATCTTTGACCATCGCCGGTAGCATCGGCAAAAGCACTTCACCTAAACTTTTTAAATAATATTGACTGGCAAACTCAGCCAATCTGATGAGCTCAGGACCCAAACAAGTGAGTGGAGCTACAGCCTCTACTTTTTTTAATTTTTCTATTGGATAGTCGCTAAGCTTGGCCTTGGCTATAACTATCCCAGGTAGTCTGCGTGTTCCAAACGGCACACTGACTAATTGGCCCATTTGAGGCTCGGTGGCCTCATCCCAAAGGTAATCAAATAGCTTTTTTAGAGGCAGATCAACGGCAATTTGTACGATCCACTGATTTGGTTTTAAGCCCACAATGCTCATGTTTTACTTTAAGTTATCTCTTAAATTTATTGGTATTAAATGGCTTTTTGCTTGTGGATAATTTTGTGGATAAACCTAGAATATCTTGCTTTAGCAGTATATAGTCTCGAGGCTTGATTTTATAGTCTAATGAACAGCATTAATACAAGTTATTGTTTTTAAATAGTATTTTCTCTTACCATGAGGCTTATACGGCCGGGAACCGAGACAAGTGAGCAAGCACTTACCTTGTGAATAAGTGCCTAGTGTAACTACTGAGTTCTGAGAATTTGGGAGTGCTTTTGGACAGTCTCAACCAGGGCGGTGACGTGCTCTGGATTGGTAAATTGAGAGATTCCGTGACCCAAATTAAACACATGCCCATCCAATGCGTGCAGGCCTGGCTTAATGACAGGTGATTGGGATAGGTCATCCAAAATACGTCTAGCCTCGAGGGTGATTTGATCAGGTGTACCAAATAGGGCCAATGGGTCAAAGTTCCCCTGCAGAGCAACCGTCGCCTTATTTTGTACAAGCTCTTGTCTTGCTCTGGCTAAAGAGTAAGTCCAATCCAAGCCAATCACATCTGCACCACATTGTGCGATATCTTTTAACCAAATACCGCCGCCCTTGGTAAAGACCAAAATTGGAATTCGTTGACCATCTTTTTCACGGCGCAGGCCAGCAATGACTTTTTGCATCGCCAATAAAGATGTTTTTTGATACCAACCATCTGGTAATAAACCACCCCATGTATCAAATAACATGAGCGCCTGTGCGCCAGCATCAACTTGCGCATTGAGGTAAGCGGTCACTGACTGGATGTTGACATCCAAAATCTTTTGCATCAGATCAGGTCTTTGATACAACATTGTTTTGGTAGTTCTGAAATCATCCGAACCAGAACCTTCAACCATATAACAAGCTAAAGTCCAAGGGCTGCCAGAGAATCCGATGAGTGGCACACGCTGAGACGAACCCTGTATTAATGCACGTCGAATTTCACTGACGGCATCAAACACATATTGCAATTGGCTCAAGTCTGCGACTCGCAACTTAGCAACATCATCTTCCGTACGTAATGGTTTGCTAAAACGCGGGCCTTCTCCAGCCTCAAAACTGAGGCCCAAACCCATCGCATCAGGTATCGTCAAAATATCAGAAAACAAAATAGCAGCATCCAATGGATAACGATCCAAAGGCTGCAGAGTAACTTCTGTAGCTAACGTTGGGTTTTTTGCAAGCGCTAAAAAGCTACCCGCTTTGGCACGCGTTGCATTGTATTCAGGAAGATAACGGCCTGCCTGGCGCATTAACCAGATCGGAGTACGATCTGTTGCTTCGCCTAAGCAGGCCTTAATGAATCGATCGTTCTGAAGATTCAATTATTTTTTGCGACGGAATTTAGCAAGTGCAGCCAACTGTGCTGCTGCCATTGCAAACTCAGATTGGGCGCGTGCAAAGTCAATTTCACTAGATTGATTCTGCATAGCTTCTTCTGCAGCTTTTTTAGCTTCGTTTGCTTTTGCCTCATCCAAATCATGGCCACGAATAGCGGTATCAGCAAGTACAGTGACCTTATTGGGCTGAACTTCTAAAATACCGCCCGCCACGAATACAAACTCTTCATCGCCATTGGCTTTTTCAATACGAACAGCCCCTGGACGAATTTTTGTAATGAGTGGTGTGTGGCCAGGCAGGATGCCTAATTCACCGCTTTCGCCAGGCAGAGCTACAAATTTAGCCTCGCCTGCGAAAATCGATTCTTCAGCACTGACGACATCTACATGGATGTTTGACATGTACGTTCCTTAATGGAATTACTGCAATTTCTTGGCTTTTTCGATCGCTTCGTCGATGCCGCCGACCATATAGAATGCTTGCTCTGGTAAGTGATCTAACTCACCGCTAACAATCATCTTGAAACCACGAATAGTTTCTTTCAATGGTACATACTTACCAGGTGAGCCTGTAAACACTTCGGCTACGTGGAATGGCTGTGACAAGAAACGCTGAATCTTACGAGCGCGAGCAACGGCTTGTTTGTCTTCTGGAGACAATTCATCCATACCCAAAATCGCAATAATGTCGCGCAACTCTTTATAACGTTGCAAAGTTGACTGAACGGCACGTGCTACACCATAGTGCTCTTCACCCACCACTTGTGGATCTAACTGACGGCTTGTTGAATCTAATGGATCAACCGCAGGGTAGATACCCAATGCAGCGATGTCACGTGACAAAACAACTGTTGAGTCTAAGTGCAAGAATGTAGTCGCAGGAGATGGATCTGTTAAGTCATCGGCAGGAACGTAAACGGCCTGAATCGATGTAATAGAACCTGTCTTCGTTGAAGTAATACGCTCTTGTAAGCGACCCATTTCTTCAGCGAGTGTAGGCTGATAACCCACGGCTGAAGGCATACGGCCCAACAAAGCAGATACTTCTGTACCAGCCAAGGTGTAACGGTAAATGTTATCAACGAAGAACAAAATATCACGGCCTTCGTCACGGAAACGTTCAGCCATGGTCAAACCTGTCAAAGCAACACGCAAACGGTTACCTGGTGGCTCGTTCATCTGACCGAAAACCATCGCTACTTTATCGAGAACGTTTGATTCTTTCATCTCGTGGTAGAAGTCATTACCCTCACGAGTACGCTCACCCACACCAGCAAACACAGATAAACCAGAGTGTTGCTTAGCGATGTTGTTAATCAACTCCATCATGTTAACGGTCTTGCCCACACCGGCACCACCGAAGAGACCCACTTTACCGCCCTTAGCAAACGGACAAACTAAGTCAATAACCTTAATACCTGTTTCCAAGAGATCAACGGATGGTGACAACTCATCAAACTTAGGTGCCACTTGGTGAATCGCACGACGCTCGTCTGTACCAATTGGGCCGGCTTCATCAATAGGGCGACCCAATACGTCCATAATACGACCCAAAGTTGCTGGGCCTACAGGCACAGAAATAGGCTTGCCAGTATTGGCAACCTTCATGCCACGACGCAAACCGTCGCTAGAGCCCAAGGCGATTGTACGAACAACGCCATCACCCAAAAGCTGCTGCACTTCGAATGTCAAACCTTTTTCAGCAAATGATGCTTCGTTGCTTTCTTCTAATACCAGGGCATCATAGACGCGTGGCATCTGCTCGCTAGGGAACTGAATATCAACCACCGCTCCAATACACTGAACAATATTTCCGTTGCTCATCGTTTTTCTCCGATCACTAATTTAATTCTTTATCAAACTGCCGCGGCACCGCCGACAATCTCCGACAACTCTTTGGTAATAGCTGCTTGACGTGTCTTGTTGTAGACCAACTGCAACTCACCAATCACATTCTTGGCATTATCAGAAGCCGCCTTCATCGCCACCATACGCGCAGATTGCTCAGAAGCCATATTTTCTGCAACGGCCTGATAAATCAACGCTTCGACGTAACGCTTAAGCAGTTCATCAACCACAGACTGCGGATCTGGCTCGTACAAATAATCCCATCCGTATTCTTTGGCTTCTTCTGCACTTTGCTCTAATCGATCACTCGACAAAGGCAATAGTTTTTCAACTACGGGCTCTTGTTTCATGGTGTTAATAAACTTGGTATATGCCAAATAAACAGCATCTACCTCACCATTTTCATAAGCATCCAACTGAACCTTGATTGCACCAATGAGTTTCTCTAAATGCGGCGTGTCACCCAATTGAGTCACTTGAGAAACCACCTTGGCTTTAATTCGGTTCAAAAATTGGAAGCCCTTAGTTCCAATTGCTGTACATGAAACCTCGACGCTTTGTGCGCTGAGATCTTTCAGTGTATTAGTCAAGGCACGCAAGATATTGGTATTCAAACCACCGCACAGACCTTTATCGGTAGTTACCAAAATCAAACCCGCTTTTTTAAGCTCACGCTCAACCATATACGCAGGGCGATACTCTGGATTAGCTTTACCCAAGTTAGCCGCAATATTTCTGACTTTCTCAGAATATGGGCGCGCATTTCTCATGCGTTCTTGGGCGCGCCGCATTTTTGATGCGGCGACCATTTCCATCGCCTTGGTGATCTTGCGCGTATTTTGTACGCTCTTGATCTTGGTTCGTATTTCTTTTGTACCGGCCATATTGGCTCCCTAAATCCTTAGAAAGAAGCAGAACGTTTGTAGTCCTCGATCGCAGCACGCAATGCGGCTTCGTCTTCTTTCGAGAGATCTTTAGTGTCTTCGATACGGCCCACTAAGTCTGCATACTTAGACTTGAGGTGGTCATGCAAACCTTTTTCAAAGGCCAATACATTCTTCACATCGATATCATCTATGAAGCCATTGTTTGCTGCGTACAAAGAAGCAGCCAACTGCCATACTTGTTGTGGGGCGTATTGTGCTTGCTTTAACAACTCAGTCACACGGCGACCACGCTCCAACTGCTTACGTGTGGCTTCATCCAAATCAGATGCAAACTGCGCGAACGCTGCCAACTCACGATACTGAGCTAAGTCTGTACGAATACCACCTGACAACTTCTTAATTACTTTAGTCTGCGCTGCACCACCCACACGAGAAACAGAAATACCCGCGTTAATCGCTGGACGAATACCGGCGTTAAACAAGTCAGTTTCCAAGAAGATCTGACCGTCTGTAATAGAAATCACGTTGGTTGGAACGAATGCAGAAACGTCACCTGCTTGAGTTTCAATCACTGGCAAGGCTGTCAATGAACCTGTTTTACCTTTAACGGCACCCTTCGTGAACTTCTCAACGTACTCTGGGTTAACACGAGCAGCGCGCTCGAGCAAACGTGAGTGGAGATAGAACACGTCACCAGGATACGCTTCACGACCTGGAGGACGACGCAACAAGAGGGATACCTGACGGTAGGCCCAAGCCTGCTTTGTCAAGTCATCATAAATAATCAAGGCATCTTCACCGCGATCACGGAAGTACTCACCCATTGTGCAACCCGCATAAGCAGACAAGTACTGCATCGCTGCAGACTCAGAAGCAGATGCTGCAACAATGATGGTGTACTCCATCGCGCCATGCTCTTCGAGCTTACGCACAACGTTAGCAATGGTTGATGCTTTTTGACCAATCGCTACGTATACGCAATAAATGCCTTTACCTTTTTGGTTGATGATCGCATCAACCGCAACAGCTGTCTTACCAGTTTGACGGTCACCAATGATCAACTCACGCTGACCACGACCAATCGGTACCATGGAGTCAATTGACTTCAAACCTGTTTGAACAGGCTGGCTAACAGACTGACGATCAATAACGCCAGGAGCCACTTTTTCAATAACGTCTGTTAATTTAGCGTTGATTGGACCTTTACCATCAATCGGCTGACCCAATGCGTTAACAACACGACCCAAAAGCTCAGGACCAACAGGTACTTCCAAAATACGGCCAGTACATTTAACTGCATCACCTTCACGGATGTGCTCGTACTCACCCAAAACAACGGCGCCGACAGAGTCACGCTCTAAGTTCAAAGCAAGACCAAATGTGTTGCCTGGGAATTCCAACATTTCACCCTGCATCACGCCTGAAAGGCCATGTACACGGCAAATACCGTCGGTAACAGAAATCACTGTACCTTGATTGCGAACTTCGGCACCAACGCCTACGCCGCTGATTCTATTTTTGATCAGTTCACTGATCTCTGATGGATTGAGTTGCATTTGCTTACTCCTGGGATCTTATTCGTTATGCGCTAAGAGCGACTTGCATGGTGGCCAATCGAGCTTTCACAGAGGTATCCAAAACCTCATCACCGACTTGAACACAAACACCACCAATTAATTCTGGATCTACAGTAACTGTAGGACGAAGTTCTTTGCCGAAGCGCTTTTTCAAGCTGGCTAACAATGAATTCAGCTCTTCTCCGCTTAAGGGGAATGCACTCTTAATTAGCACTTCAGCAGCACCCTCTTTGGCGTTCTTCAAAGTCACAAACTGACTTTCAATTTCGGGCAAAGCCGCAAGGCGCCCATTTTGAACAACCATCGTTACGAGGTTTTTAACAGTTTCCGCGGGCTTAGTTTTAACAGCGCCTAACAAAATCTGCACAAGCTCATCTGCTGATAGCTTAGGATTATTAGCCACGGCCTGTAAGTCTGGGTTACTAGCCACCTGTGCTAACTCGGCCAATTGCTCGGCCCAAGCAGACAGGTCTGCAGATTGAGCGCTACGGAATAGAGCTTCAGCGTATGGTCGGGCAATAGTAGCTAAATCGGCCATATTACAGTTCTGCCTTTAACTGATCTAACAAACCTGCGTGAGCTTTTGCATCAATTTCACGACGCAAAATTTGCTCAGCACCCTTGACAGCTAGAGCAGCCACTTCAGCGCGCAATGTATCTCTTGCTTTCGATACTTGTTGCTCGGCTTCAGACTTGGCTTGGGCAATAATTCTTGCCGCTTCAGCTTGTGCGTTCGCTTTGATCTCTTCTGCAGACATCTGAGCACGCTTTTCAGCTTCAGCAATTCTTTGAGCACCCTCATTACGGGCTTCTGACAATGCTTGCTCAGCACGCTTGGTAGCCAACTCTAAATCAGCTTTACCACGCTCAGCTGCAGCTAAACCATCAGCGACTTTGGCAGCACGCTCATCCAAGGCTTTAACTAGTGGAGGCCAAACAAATTTGGCTACCACCCACCAAAGGATGAAGAAAACGACCATTTGCGCAAATAACGTTGCGTTAAGGTTCACAGCTAGTTCCTTTCGGTCACGATTGACATACACTCATCGGGCGCTGCACCTATTGGCAGCGACCCAAAAACAGAATCAAAAATTACTTGATAACTGCGAGGAGTGGGTTTGCGAAAGCAAACAACATGGCAACACCAACGCCGATCAAGAAAGCAGCGTCGATCAAACCAGCGAGCAAGAACATCTTAGTTTGTAGTGGCTCCATCAACTCTGGCTGACGTGCACAGGCTTCAATGTATTTACCACCCATCAACGCGATACCCAAACAAGCACCGATCGCGCCTAAGCCGATGATGATGCCGATACCGATTGCTGTCAGACCTTGAATGTTAGCGAGAAAAGCTTGCATGTTGACTCCTAAGTAAAAAAACAGTTAATAAAAAATCAGTGGTGACTATGTGCTTGGCCGATATAAACCAAAGTCAACATCATGAAGATGAAGGCTTGCAACAAAATCACCAAAATATGGAAAATTGCCCAGGCTGAACCAGCAATTACATGGCCGACAAAACCTAGAACAGACAAGTCGACACCAAAATGCCAGATGCCGCCTAACAGAGCGATTAGCAAGAAAACCAATTCGCCTGCATACATGTTGCCAAACAGTCGCATACCCAATGAAACTGCTTTAGCAATAAATTCAATAATGTTTAAGACGAGGTTAAATGGTGCTAAGTACCACTTTGCACCAAATGGGGCTGACAACAACTCGTGCACAAAACCGCCCGCACCCTTAGCTTTGAAGCTGTAAAAAATCATCAAAACTAAAACAGACATTGATAAACCTAATGTGCCGTTCAAGTCAGTGGTTGGTACTAACTTGTGGTGTGGCACGTGCATATGGAATAGGCCCAAGAAACCATTAACGCCATGCACCCAATCTACCGGAACCAAGTCAAGCGTATTGAGCAAAACAATCCAGCAGAACACAAACAAGGCTAATGGAGCGATAAATGTGCGGTCACCATGCACAATACTCTTTGACTGTGTTTCCACCATCTCAACGAGCATTTCAATTAAAGCCTGGAAACGACCTGGAACACCTGCAGTCACGCGACGTGCAGCGAGCAATAAAAAGCCCACCACGATCAAACCCATCATCAATGACCAGAATACGGTGTCTAAGTTAACAACTGTGAAATCAACGATGGATTCTTGCTTACCACCCAAAGTGTTCAAATTTTGGAGATGCTCAGCAATATATTCGGTGGGCGTTAAGGGCTTCGCAACGCCTGCTGCTTCAGTTGCCATTGTTTAAGTTTCCTTTAATCCTAAATTCACTTTCGCACAACCCAGACCAGCAAATAACATTTAAGTGCCAGCACATAGGTCAATAACATTGGCAACCATTTCAAGTCAGCATACAAAAGTACGGCTGAAATAAAGATTGCCACCGTCGCAATAATCTTTAACAACTCTCCCGTGACCAGCGCAAATATTGCCGCTCCTGATCCACCTGCTTTTTTAGTAATCAACTGTGCGCGCATCGCGAACAAGGCCGCTGGCAAAAACGCTGCCAACCCACCAAAAAATGCTGATATGGCCGCAGAGTCTAGCGCAAACGGCTTACCGATCGCTGACCATGCAATAACGGATATCAACGTGACCCCCATCTGCAGCAAAAGAAGCCTTTTCACCGTAATGGCGCTTGGGCGCAATATTTGTTTGCCCAGCTTGGCTTCTAGCTCAGCTCTCGTGTACGGTTTAATCTCGTCTACAAGATCTTCAGAGGGGTCATCCCAAGATTGATCTGACAATTTTGGTTTTTGATGACTACCACTTACAAAGCCCCGAGATTTTACCGAATCTGGACTACTAGGGTCAATGTAATTCATAAAAAATTCACACTTCGTTTATGCCAGACCCAATTTCTTAAAGAGAGGGTCTAGCTCATCAAACTGGGTGAACTTGATTGAAATCTCGCCGCCACGACCCTTCGTTTTAATTTGTACATTCAAATTAAACTGATCTGAGAGTTTTTCCTGCAGGCTCAAAATATCAGGGTCAGACTGCTTGCTCTTCAACTTGGTCGGTTTAGCGTTGTTTTTTAGGGTGGCCTGGGTCACCATTTTTTCTGTTTCACGCACGGATAAGCCCTGAGCCAGCACTTTTTGTGCATGCAGTAGCTGTAAATTCGCTGGTAATGCCAAGAGTGCTCGCGCATGACCCATATCTAGCTCGCCCTTGGCGAGCATCTGTTGCACTCCTTTAGGTAATTGATTGAGTCGCAACAAATTAGAAACCGCACTTCTTGATTTACCAACCACTTGAGCGGCTTGCTCATGCGTATAAGAAAACTCCTCAATGAGTCTAGCTAAGCCCTGAGATTCTTCAATAGGATTTAAATCCTCACGCTGCATGTTCTCAATCAGCGCCATCGCAGCGGCAGTCTTATCGTCTACCTTCTTAATCAAAACGGGGACCTTTTTAAGACCCGCCTTTTGTGCGGCTCTAAAGCGTCTTTCACCAGCAATAATTTCGTACTGCCCGGCCGTAAGCTCTCGAACCAATAGGGGTTGCATAATGCCTTGCTCACGTATGCTATTGGCTAGCTCATCAAGGCCCTCGTCAGCCATGGTTTTACGGGGCTGATACTTGCCCGCCTTTAATTGAGTAACGGCTAGTTGCATCATGCCATCACCACCAGTACTTGCCTGCTCCGAGGCGCCTAGAAGCGCTTCTAAACCACGACCTAAACCTTTTTTCTTATTCATAATTTCACATCTTTTGAATACGTTGAATCATCTCAGCGCCAAATTGAATATAGGCCTGAGCACCTCTTGATGATTTATCAAAAATAACGCCTGGCATGCCATAGGACGGCGCCTCAGCCAAGCGAACATTTCTAGGAATAATGGTGCTAAAAACTTTGTCTCCAAAGTGCGCCATCAATTGGTCAGACACCTGCTGCTGCAAAGTAACGCGCGCGTCAAACATCACTCTCAACAAACCAATAATCGTCAAATCGGGATTGAGATTGGCGTGAACTTGCTTAATGGTATTGACCAGATCAGACAAACCCTCTAGCGCAAAATACTCGCATTGCATCGGCACAATCACCCCATTAGCCGCGCATAAACCATTCAAGGTCAACAAAGACAGAGCGGGCGGACAATCAATCAGAACAAAATCGTACCGATCTTGCACAGGATCTAAAGCAAGCTGCAAACGTTTTTCCCGTTGCTCTAAGTCAACCAACTCGACCTCGGCTCCAGCCAACTCCCGATTGGCTGGCAAGACATCGTAACCCCCTGATTCAGAACGAATTTTTGCCTCTAAAACACTCGTTTCACCCAATAAAACTTGATAAACAGAGGCCTCCAATTGCATCTTATCTATCCCAGAACCCATAGTGGCATTTCCTTGAGGATCTAGATCGATGACTAGGACGCGCTGCTTAAGCGCTGCTAAACCTGCGGCCAAATTGACTGTGGTGGTCGTTTTTCCCACACCACCCTTTTGGTTCGCTACGCAAAAAATTTTTGCCATAAGTTATATCTATTATTGAGTTATTGTTTTCGGGGAATGAGATTGTCGCATGTCTACCAGCCGCAATAAGCGTCTTTGAGCATCTAATCCGGGTATTTTTAGAGGCACATCTTGATCAATGGCCCAAGCTTCTGGGATGGAATTTAAATCCTCTTGGGGCACCTTCGCCTTCATTGCCCACAACGGAGATCCCGGCTGACAAAGCGGTTGCGCTAGGGCAATAAATTGCCCCAAGTCAGAAAAAGCCCTTGAAATACATGTGCTTAAAGTTCCAGGAAAGTCTTTGCTGAGCTGCTCAATACGTCCATGAATGACCTGTACATTGCTTAACTTAAGTTTCGCGACGATCATTTCTAAAAAGGTGGTTTTCTTTTGCACCGCATCGACCAAAACAAAACTCCATTGAGGACGACAAATCGCCAGAGGAATACCAGGCAAGCCTCCTCCAGTCCCCAAATCACCCAGCGTCACATCTGTTTGATCAAAATAAAAAGCATCCAGAGTAGGCAAAACTGCCAATGAATCCAAAATATGGAGCTTCAAAGACTCTTCGCTTTCTTGAATAGCTGACAAATTATGTGTTTTATTCCAGCGCTGAAACTCTGACAGATAGGTAATCAAAGCCTGCTGAGACACCTCAGACAAATCGATTCCCAGCTCCTGAAGGCCAAGTTTGAGTTGGTTTTTTAGCTGGGACTCAAGAGCCATCATTGCTTCACCATGGGTTTGCGACCCAAACCCTTTTTCAGGTGAATCAATAAAAGAGAAATGGCGGCAGGTGTAATGCCCGAAACCCTAGATGCCTGACCCAAAGTCATGGGGCGATGTTTGTTTAATTTCTGCTGCACCTCTTTAGATAGACCGGTTACCAGGCCATAATCTAGGTCCTTAGGCAGCTGAAGCTCCTCATAATAGGCTTGTCGAGCAATTTCAGTGGCCTGGCGATCAATATAGCCTTGGTATTTAATACCAATCTCTACCTGCTCGGCTACTTGATCAGCCAAGATCAAATCTCGGTCCAAAGGCTTTTCCGCTTGCCAGCGGCCATTAAATGCCGCCATCAAAGCTTGATAACTCATTTCTGGGCGACGTATCAAGTCAGCCAAGGAATATTCGTGGGTAATTTCTTGACCCAACAAAGCAGCCGCCTCTTCCTTGGGTAGGTTTCTTGGGGATACCCAGGTTGTTTTTAAACGCTCTGTTTCACGTGAAACAGAATCGCGCTTGCGGCAGTAAAAATCCCAGCGCTCATCATCGACCAGGCCTAGGCGACGCCCGATTTCTGTCAAACGGCTATCGGCATTATCTTCACGCAAACTTAAGCGATACTCTGCGCGACTAGTAAACATGCGATAAGGCTCCTGAACGCCTTTGGTAATCAAATCATCCACCAAAACACCCAGATAAGCCTCATCGCGCTTGGGATACCAGGCTTCTTTTTGCTGAGCCGCTAAAGCAGCATTAATGCCTGCCAGCAAGCCTTGGGCAGCAGCCTCTTCATAACCTGTTGTGCCATTGATCTGGCCCGCAAAATACAGACCCTGAATCACTTTGGTTTCTAAGGTCGCCTGTAAACCGCGCGGGTCAAAATAATCGTATTCAATCGCATAACCCGGGCGCAATATCATCGCATTTTCTAAACCAGGAATACTTCTGACCAACTCCCACTGAACATCAAATGGCAAACTGGTAGAAATCCCGTTTGGATAAAACTCATGGGTAGTTAAGCCCTCTGGCTCCAAAAATATTTGGTGGCTCTCTTTGTCCGCAAAACGGTGGATTTTGTCCTCTATCGAAGGGCAGTACCGTGGTCCCACCCCCTCAATCACACCGGTATACATTGGCGAGCGGTCTAAGCCACCACGAATAATGTCATGGGTCTTATTGTTTGTATGCGTAATCCAGCAAGGCACCTGTTTAGGATGGTGCTCTGGGCGTCCTAAGTAAGAAAACACTGGAACCGGGTCTAAATCGCCCGGCTGTTCTTGCATGACAGAAAAATCAATAGTTCGACCATCGATTCGAGGAGGTGTGCCTGTTTTTAAGCGCCCCTGGGGCAACTTGAGCTCTTTGAGTCTATCGGATAAGCGTACCGCAGCGGGGTCACCGGCGCGTCCAGCGGAATAATGACTTAAACCGACGTGGATTTTTCCGTCCAAAAAGGTTCCTGCCGTTAAAACTATTTTGGGAGCATAAAACTTCAGGCCCAACTGGGTAATGGCACCCTTAACAGCGTCGCCCTCAACGATCAAATCATCAACCGCAGCTTGAAACAATGTCAAATTGGTCTGGTTTTCCAAAGTATGGCGCATCGCCGCTTTATATAAAACGCGATCGGCTTGGGCACGGGTGGCTCTGACGGCTGGGCCCTTACTTGAGTTCAAAATTCTAAATTGGATGCCAGCCCTATCGGTCACCGCCGCCATCGCGCCACCCATGGCATCAATTTCTTTAACGAGGTGGCCCTTCCCAATACCCCCAATCGATGGGTTACAGCTCATTGCGCCAAGCGTTTCTATGCTGTGCGTCAGTAAAAGAGTTTTCGCGCCCATGCGCGCAGAGGCCAAAGCAGCCTCAGAGCCGGCATGGCCGCCACCGATCACGATAACGTCAAAATTAACTGGAAAATCCATTTTTTACCCCTAGGGGCGTGATGATATCACTCGCGCGCTCCGATACAAAACTGTTTCACGTGAAACAGTTAAATATTCAAAGCGTCGTAGCCTGTTTTTAATATGAGGGCGGCAACCACCAGCAAAAAAACTTTTCTAATGAACTGATTACCGTGTTTGAGCGCATATGAAACGCCGACCAAACTACCGAGCAAATTACAGCTCATCATAGCCAAACCCAATGGCCAATTCAAATGCCCATAGATCCCAAATAAAAGTATGGCCGCTAAATTAGTGGTTGCATTGACCAACTTGGCTGATGCTGATGCGTGTAAAAAGTCAAAGCCAAAAACTCGCACAAAACCAATCAACAAAAAACTGCCTGTACCTGGGCCAAAAAAACCGTCATAAAATCCGACCACACCCCCTAGTGCCGCAGCCTTCAAAGATGCATGGCGTTGTTCATGAAGCGGGGCGTGATCCAGCCCCAAGGTCTTTTGCCGATAGGTGTAAATCAAGAGCGCTAAAAGAATGATCGGCAACAAAATCCTAAATACCTCCACCGACATACCCTTCACCACCCAGGCCCCCAAAAACGAGCCAAGGAATGCCGTCAAGATAGCCGGAATTAAGACATTTTGAGGTAATTTAATTGTTTTTAGGTACTTTTTAGCGGCACTTAATGTGCCGGCAACCGAAGCCAATTTGTTGGTGCCCAAAAGAGTGGCCGGATGAGAGCTAGGGCTCGCGGCAAAAAGTGCGGGAACCTGTATCAAGCCACCACCACCAGCCACCGAATCAACAAAGCCCGCGAAGAATGCCGCCAGCAACAGAAAAAGCAGGCCCCACCAGGAAACCGCCTCAAACATTAGCTGTTCTCTTGAAGTATTTCGGCCGCTACTTTTTCGGCAAACATCATGGTGGGCGCGGCGGTATTGCCTGAGGTGATCGTAGGCATGACGCTTGCATCCACCACCCTTAAGTTTTCAAAGCCAATCACTTTCAAGCGCGAGTTAACGACAGCTGTAGGGTCGCTTTCTATACCCATTTTGCATGTCCCAACTGGATGGAAAATTGTTGTGCCAATATCCCCGACCTTTCGCAAAATCTCACTATCGCTTTGAGCATCTACGCCAGGCTTAAGCTCTTGCGGTTGATACGGTTCAAAGGCTTTGCTAGCCAATATTTGTCGTGTGAGCCTAATTGAATCAACCGCAACTCTTCGATCTTCTTCCGTAGCCAGATAATTAGGATCAATCAAGGGGGCATCACCAGGATCCTTTGAGCGAATATGTACCGAGCCTCGGGATGTTGGTCTAAGGTTGGCGATGCTTGCTGTAAAAGCATTAAAGCGATGTAATGGGTCGCCAAATTTTTCTAAAGATAGTGGTTGTACGTGATACTGAACATTGGGCCGATCAAAATTTTTCTCAGTGCTTGTAAACGCACCCAACTGTGATGGCGCCATCGACATAGGGCCGCTACGCTTAAACAAATATTGCAGACCTATCCATAATTTTCCCCACCAACGATGGATTAAGGTATTGAGGGTGGCCAAACCAGTCACTTGATAGACCAAACGAATTTGTAAATGGTCTTGTAAGTTCTCGCCTACGCCCGGCAAATCTTTCTTAACCGCTATACCTAAAGATTCAAGTCTGTCTTTTTGACCGATGCCTGAGCGCTCTAAGATTTGTACAGAACCGATCGCTCCTGCACAAAGCATCACCTCATTATTCACATAGGCCTTGTGGCGTTGGCTACCGCCAAGAAACTCAATACCCGTACAACGATCACCATCAAACAGTAGGCGATCGACTAATGCGCCCGTGATGATGGTGAGATTACCTCGTTTCGCTGCCGGCTTTATAAATGCTCTGGCAGCATTTAAACGCCACCCTTCTTTTTGCGAGACATCAAAGTATGAAACACCGAAATTATTGCCTCGATTAAAGTCATCTACCGCTGGAATACCATTTTCAATCGCTGCTTTTTTAAAAGTTTCTAAGACATCCCACGAGAGTCGTTGCTTAGAGACCAACCATTCCCCATTAACGCCGTGATATTCATTGGCGCCTGAATGATAGTGCTCCATCTTTTTAAATAAAGGCAAGACTGACTGCCAACTCCAGGAGCTGTCTTGAGTTAGCTTAGCCCAATCATCATAGTCTTGGGCCTGGCCACGCATATAAATCATGCCATTAATCGAAGATGAGCCACCAAGCACTTTGCCACGAGGGTAAATCAAACTGCGTTGGTTTAGACCTGGCTGGGGGCTGGTTTTAAACATCCAATCAGTTTTCGGATTGTTAATGCAATATAAATAGCCCACCGGAATATGAATCCACAAATAGTCGTCTTTAGCACCCGCATCAATCAATAAAACCTGATTATTCTTGTTTTGAGTTAAACGGTTGGCCAATACGCAGCCTGCGCTACCAGCGCCGACAACTATATAGTCGTAAGTATCTAGTTCAATGTCTTGCTCATGTATTTCGCTCACGATGCATCCTTGGCATTTAAATACTTCAGATAAGCGTCTTTGGCTTTATCGCTGAGGCCATCAACGGGTAAACGTACAGAACCTTGAATAATCATCATGGCGTATGGTTTAGCTAAAGCTGAGGCCTCTTGGCACAACTCTAAACAATCGCCCTGTGAAGGAGATAAGTTACGCCAGTAGTTAATGGCAGCCTCGAGCTCTTGTAAAGAAATAAACATCTATGCCTCTGCCAACATAGTGCCGCGACATTTTTTATGTCCGCAATAGCACGCATATTCTTTCTTCATTTTTTTTGTAATTTTGTCTTCGACCACTAAACCGTAGTCATAAAAGAGCTCATCACCCTTAGCAATATTTTTTAGCGCGTAAAGAAACACGCGGGTACCTTTTTTTGCGTCTTCTTCTAACGCTTGGCAATTAGGCTTACAAGAGTGGTTGATCCACATCGCCTCATTGCCACCATATTTTGCGTCGATGACACAACCGTCTTCAAGACCAAAATAAAAGGTATGGTTAGGTTGAGATGGATCGTGTGGGTGACGCCTGAGAGCCTCATCCCAATCTATCACTTGACCAATGTACTCAATAATCTGGGTCCCTTTGGGAATGTCTTGTTTAGCAAATACACCCCGACCATGTACCGTAGACTGCCTAACTTCAATTAGGCAGTCCTTTTTCTTGCTTTTCTTAGACATCGATATTTCTGGCGATTAGTGCGTTATCTTCAATGAAGGCTCTGCGTGGTTCAACTTCATCACCCATCAAGGTTGTGAACACTTGGTCAGCCAAGATGGCATCTTCAATTTGGACTCGTAACAAAGTTCTGGTATTCGTGTCCATCGTTGTTTCCCAAAGCTGTTCTGGGTTCATCTCACCAAGACCCTTGTAACGCTGTCTTGAAATGCCACGCTCTGCTTCTGATAAAAGCCACTCCATGGCTTCTCTAAAGTCTTTAACTTTCGCCTCGCGGGTATTTTTATCAGGATCTCCACGGCGAACGGTAGCACCGGCACCCACAGAGCCCTTCAATAATTTTGAAGCCTCTACCAAAGCGGCGTAATCAGCACCATGTACAAAATCTGAATCGATCACAGAAATCTTGACGTTGCCATGGATGCGTCTAGAAATTAAAAGACGATAGCGTTCGGTTCTCTCTTCTTTTTGTACGGTAATGCTTGGTGGGTCCACCCGAACATCCTGCGCACTCAGATAGGTCTTCAGTGCATTAGCTGATGTTTGAGCTTGAGACTCTTGATCAAGGCTGAGCTCAACTCCAGCAGCAATGGCACGGATGGATTCTTCGTCCATGGTGCGTGACAAACGATCAACAACGCTTTGAATAGTCTGATAAGCATTGGAGAGTTTTTGCAACTCTTCGCCCGCAATCGTTTGCCCATTTTCAAGCACAATGCTGGCATTTTCTAAAGCCTGTTTTAACAAGAAAGCATTCAGTGCCGTATCGTCTTTAATATATTGCTCGTGCTTGCCTTGCTTGACCTTATACAAAGGCGGTTGTGCAATGTAAATATGCCCTCTTTCAATTAACTCGGGCATTTGACGATAGAAGAACGTTAATAACAGAGTACGAATATGGCTACCATCCACGTCCGCATCCGTCATGATGATGATTCTGTGGTAGCGCAACTTATCTGGGTTGTATTCTTCTTTACCAATCCCCGTGCCCAAAGCAGTAATTAAAGTAACTACTTCTTGGCTACTTAGCATTTTGTCAAAGCGAGCTTTTTCAACGTTAAGGATTTTTCCTTTTAAAGGCAAAATCGCTTGGAATTTTCGATCACGACCTTGTTTGGCTGAGCCTCCCGCAGAATCGCCCTCGACAATAAAGAGTTCAGATTGAGCGGGATCCTTTTCTTGGCAATCGGCCAATTTACCAGGCAAGCCTAGGCCATCTAATAAGCCTTTTCTGCGCGTCATTTCACGCGCTTTTCTTGCAGCCTCTCGCGCCCTTGCAGCCTCAACAATTTTTCCGCAAATGATTTTTGCGTCTTGTGGGTTTTCTTGTAGGTACTCGGTCAATGCGGCACCCACGACTTCTTCTACAGGCCCCCTGACTTCGCTAGAAACTAATTTGTCTTTTGTTTGGCTAGAAAACTTAGGCTCAGGTACTTTGACAGATAAAACGCAAGTTAAGCCTTCGCGCATATCGTCACCGTTGATTTCTACTTTGGCTTTTTTAGCTAACTCTTCTTCATCAATGTATTTATTGATGACTCTCGTCATTGCTGCGCGCAGACCTGTTAAATGGGTACCACCATCGCGCTGCGGTATGTTATTGGTAAAGCACAAGACTTGTTCGTTAAAACCATCATTCCACTGCATAGCGACTTCAACGGTAATTTGACCACCCAAATCAGATGGTTTATCACCCAATGAATAGAAGATATTGCTATGTAAAACAGATTTATTTTTGTTGATGTACTCAACAAAACCTTTGACCCCACCAGAGAAAGCAAAATCTTCTTCTTTACCAGAACGCTGGTCAATTAGACGAATATGGACACCGTTATTTAAGAAAGAGAGTTCGCGAATTCTTTTTGAAAGAATCTCGTAGTGATATTCAATATTTCCGAAAATTTCTTCGTCAGCTAGGAAATGAACTTCTGTACCACGCTTATCTGTATCACCAATCACTTTAATAGGTGATGTCATGGCGCCATTTTGCTCAACTAATTCTCTATTTTGAGCAACACCACGAGCAAACTCCATAAAATGGACTTTGCCATCACGACGCACGGTTAAGCGTAACCACTTTGACAATGCATTAACACAACTGACACCTACACCGTGAAGACCACCAGATACTTTGTAACTGTTTTGGTCAAACTTACCACCTGCATGTAATTCAGTCATCACGATCTCAGCAGCACTTCGCTTTGGATCATGCTTGTCATCAAATTTGATACCCGTTGGAATACCGCGACCGTTATCAATAATTGAAATTGAATTGTCTGTATGAATTGTTACTAAAATCTCTGAACAATGTCCTGCTAGGGCTTCATCAATTGAGTTATCGAGGACTTCAAACACTAAATGATGAAGGCCCGTACCATCAGATGTATCACCGATATACATCCCAGGGCGTTTACGAACAGCCTCTAAGCCTTCAAGAATTTGAATTGAGGATGCGCTGTACTGTTGTTCAGCCGTTTTAACTTCTGCGTTCATTGATTGTCTTTATTTGGATTAATTAAATGCGCATCGGCATAACAACGTACTTGAAACCATCTTGTTTAGGTATGGTGATCACAGCACTACTATTGGAGTCACCTAAACTAATTTGAATAGTTTCATTCTTCAAATTAGCTAATACATCTAACAAATAAGAAACATTGAAACCAATATCAATCTTGTCACCTTCGTATTCTGTTTCAATATCTTCTTGTGCTTCTTCCTGTTCAGCATTGGTTGACTGAATTGTTAAACAGTTTTCACTCAAAATACAACGAACCCCTTTGAACTTATCACTGGTCAAAATAGCGGCTCTTTGAAGTGCAGACTGGAGTAATTCACGACTAACAGATAGCGTGTTCTTGTGGCCCTTAGGAATAACCCTTTGGAAATCTGGGAACTTTCCTTCCACCAATTTAGAAAGAAGTTCTACATCACCAAAATTAAATTTAATCTGATTGCTTGATAAAGAAATTGCTACAGACTCATCAGAATCTTCTAATAAATGTTGTAACTCAAGAATTGTTTTTCTTGGAATAATGACTTCCTGTTTAGCTCCTGATCCAGTAGGCTCTTTATCTAAAACGATATGGCTATACGCTAAACGATGGCCATCTGTAGCAACGGCAATCACAGTTTTACCTTCTACAACCAACAACATACCGTTCAAGTAATAACGAATATCTTGTTGCGCCATTGCAAAGTACACCTGGCTGATCAATTGCTTTAATGACTTTTGAGACATTTCCCATTTCGCCAAGATATCTGATGATTCAGACATCATCGGGAACTCAGAAGCAGCTAATGTTTGTAAAGTAAATTTACTCTTGCCGCTTTGTACAACCATCTTGCTATCTTTCATCGATAGCTTAAGTTCTGATTCTGGCAGCGCACGCAAAATATCTACTAGTTTTCTCGCTCCCACTGTGGTGCTGAAGTTATCACTACCTACACCAAAGTCTGCATGAGTCGTAATTTGAATTTCGATATCTGTAGAGATCAAAGAAACAGATTGACCATTTTTTTTCAGAAGTAAATTTGCAAGGATGGGTAGTGTGTGTCTACGTTCAACAATGCCACTGACAAGTTGTAATGGTTTGAGTAATTTGTCTCTTGATGCACTAACCAGATCCATGGTTCTATTTCCTATATTTATTAAGTTGTATATATATCTCTAGTAGTAATAGTAAGACTTGCGTTTTTCTGTGGATAAGCAAAAAAACATTTATTAATCAGTATTTTACACCTAAGAAATGCCTGTGGATATGCTTTGGATAGCTTGTGGATTGATGTTAATAACTTTGTTAAAAAATTTAGTTTTGTAAGTTGTTCACAAATTATTCACAGCTAATTCAAGTACTTATCCAAATACTTATACATGACTTATCTACACAGTTATACACAGGGCTAATCTTAGTTTTTTAATGCTTGTTCGAGAACATGTAATTCATGATTTAGCTGGTTGTCTCGAACACGTTCCTCAGCAATCTTTCGTACCGCATGTAATACCGTTGTGTGATCTCGCCCACCAAAAAGCTCACCAATTTCAGGTAGACTTTTTTGGGTTAATTCTTTAGCAATGTACATCGCAATTTGACGAGGCTTGGCAATATTGGCGGGCCGTTTTTTTGAGTACATGTCAGCCACTTTGATGTTGTAAAAATCAGCCACCGTTTTTTGAATATTCTCAACAGAAATTTGCCTGTTTTGAACAGACAAAAGGTCTTTTAAAGCTTCTTTGGCGATCTCAATAGTAATCTCTTTGCCATGAAAACGAACATAGGCCAAGATCTTTCGCAAAGCCCCTTCTAGCTCGCGTACATTGGAGCGCAGGTGTTTCGCAACAAAGAAAGCGACGTCCTCAGAGAGTGGCAAACCTTCTGCAAGGGCCTTTTTCATGAGGATAGCCACCCGCATTTCTAATTCGGGCGGCTCAATCGCCACGGTCAAGCCCGAGTCAAATCGCGATATCAAGCGATCATCAATGCCAGAGATTTCTTTGGGATAGGTATCGCTAGTCATGATGACTTGAGATTTATTTGCAGTAAGTGCTTCAAAAGCGTAGAAGAACTCTTCTTGAGATCTGGGCTTGCCTGCAAAGAATTGAATATCGTCAATCAACAGAAGATCTAAGGAGTGGTAGTACTGCTTAAACTTATCAAAAGATTTTTGTTGATAGGCTTTAACCACATCAGAAACATATTGCTCAGCGTGGATGTAACGAATTCTGGCCTGAGGCTTTATTTGTAGAAGGTGGTTACCGATAGCGTGAATCAGGTGTGTTTTACCCAAGCCCACGCCACCATATAAATACATGGGGTTGTAAGAGGTTCCTGGGTGATTGGCCACCTGAATAGCTGCTGCACGCGCTAGTTGGTTAGCTTTACCCGTCACGAAGCTATCAAAGGTCAAATTAGGATTGAGTCTTGAGCGGTTATCAATGCCAATACTTGGTAAATCAGTGCTTGGCTCGGAGTCTTCCGCTGCGCCTATTTGTGGCGCAATAGCCGGCTCTTCTTCTGTATTTGAGCTTTCAGAATTGAGTAATTTAATCTTCGGATCCAAGACCCAATTCAGCTGTATAGGGGCTTCAAAATACTCTTCAGCTAATGCGTTAAGTTTTTGATTAAATTGGGTTTTTGCCCAATCTAGCTTGAATCTATTAGGGGCGGCCAAATCCAAAACCTTGCCGTCGTTATCATAGGCAATGGCATATAAAGGCTTGATCCAGGTTTTAAATTGTTGAGGAGTTAGCTCTCTACTAAAGGCTGTCTCAACATATCCCCAAAATCCCTCTAGACTTTTATTATTAGTGACGTTTTCAGTATTGGTGATTGTCATAGTTGTCTCATATTTGACGAAATTGTAATTTCCAATCAAAGTTATCCACAAAGGATAAGTCAGTGGATAAGCTGTGGATAACTTGTGGAAAACCGCTAATCTTATAAAAAACAGCAGCTTAGACCCTGAAAAATATTTTTTAATATTTACATCTATTGACGAACGCTGCCAAATCACACATAATCTGCGGTTCCCTAGGAAAAGACTATGAAACGTACATACCAACCATCCGTAACTCGTCGCAAACGCACTCATGGCTTTCGTGTTCGCATGAAAACCAAAGGTGGCCGTCATGTTTTAAATGCCCGCCGTGCCAAAGGACGTAAACGTCTCGCCGTTTAATAGCGCAGATACAAACTCAGCGACTGGTAGCCAGGGCTTCCCACGCTCTAGTCGCCTGAGTGATGCTGGCGTGATATCTAAAACGCTCGCCCAAAAACCTCTAAAAAAAACGCATTTAGCACTTCACTCTCATCAAAGTGGTGATGTTGGGCTTGCTTTAGCCATTCCTAAAAAGCTGGCAAGGCGTGCCGTTGACCGCAATAAAATCAAGCGCTTAATTAGAGAGGCCTACAGGACTCAACCCCAAGAAAAAAAACAACTCTGGGGCTCTGTCGTTGTGCGCCTACATAAAAAAATAGGTCAAATAAAGAACCAGTTGTTCAAGAAACAAGAAAAAGAAATGGCCATGGAAGTTAGGCAGGCGTTTGATGCTAAAAAAAATCCTTAAAGGTTTGATTCGTTTTTATCAGCTCACCTTGAGCCCTTTCTGGGGTTCACAATGCCGGTTTCATCCAACATGTTCACACTACGCCATAGAGGCTATTGATAAACATGGTGCATTAAAGGGCTTTTTTATGGCCATTTGGAGAATCCTGAGATGTAACCCCTTCGCCAAAGGGGGGCTTGATCCTGTACCCGAAAAGTCTAGGGAAAAGAAAACTTAAAAGACTACAATTCACGTTTAAACAATTTTTAGCAAAAAGTAAAAAATAATGGATATCAGAAAGACCTTGCTTTGGGCCATCTTTACGATTTCGGCCATCATGTTGTTTGACTCATGGCAAAGACATACTGGGCAACCATCCCTATTTTCTCCAGCGACGCCGGCCGCAACAGCCCCGCAAAATAATGCAACTGGTGCCGCAGGTGGTGCATCCAGTGCTACGGCAAACGCTGATTTACCTAAAGCGGTAGCGAACAATAACGCTAGTGCACCAGTAGCGTTGAGCAACAGAGCCGGTGAAATCGTTTCTCTAAAAAATGAAGTGCTAGATTTAGAAATTGATACCTTAGGTGGTGTTGTTGCCAAAGCACAATTACTCAAGCATCAAGATGATCAAGGTAAGTCTGTCATCTTATTTGATCGAAGCAATACGAGACAATATTTTGCGAGAACTGGCTTAGTAACACCTTCTGGTATTGAGTTACCTAATCACACGCAAAACTACAGTGTTATTCGTAAAGATGGTCAATCTGTTGTTATGGCGACAGAAAAAAATGGCGTGCGCTTAGAAAAGACATTTACTTTAGCGGCGAACTCATATGTTGTTGAACTTAAACACACGATAAAAACTAATAACCCACAACTCGGTCAAGCAAGCTTATATGCTGAATTGGTTAGGGACGGGACTAAGCTTGAAGAAAGCATGTTCTACAGTACCTTTACTGGCCCTGCTTTATATACCGATGGCGAAAAATTTCAAAAAATTGAATTTGCAGAAATAGAAAAAAATAAAGCCAAATTACCTGCAGCCCAAACTCAAGGTCAAAACACATGGGTGGCCATGGTGCAACATTATTTTGCTACTGCCTGGGTCCCTAGTACCGAAACCCATCGTGACCTATATGTTGGTAAGTTAGACAATAATCAATATCGTATCGGTGTTCAAAGTCGTGTTGAAAATCTGGCCCCAGGACAAGAACAAACTCAGACACTTAAGTTGTTTGTTGGCCCACAAGAAGAGCGTTTATTAGAACAAACAGCGGTAGGTTTAGAGTTAGTTAAAGACTATGGCTGGCTCACCATATTGGCAAAACCGATTTTCTGGTTGCTTGAAAAAATTCATACCTTTGTGAATAACTGGGGCTGGGCGATTGTGATTCTCACAATCTTAATTAAGCTCGCCTTCTTCCCCTTGTCTGCCGCAAGTTATAAATCAATGGCTCGTATGAAAGAGGTTCAGCCACGTTTGCTTGACCTCAAAGAGCAATATAAGGGCGATCCACAAAAGCTTAATCAGGCGATGATGGAGATGTATCGTAAAGAAAAGATCAATCCATTGGGCGGATGTTTCCCGGTCTTGATCCAGATCCCTGTGTTTATTGCTTTATATTGGGTGCTATTGGCATCCGTTGAAATGCGCGCAGCCCCTTGGGTGCTGTGGATCCATGACTTATCAAAGCCAGATCCGTATTTCATTTTGCCGATCATCATGGCGGTGTCGATGTTTATTCAAACAAAGCTCAACCCAACGCCACCAGATCCATTGCAGGCTAAGTTGATGATGTTTATGCCGATCGCATTTTCGGTGATGTTCTTTTTCTTCCCCGCGGGCTTGGTCTTGTATTGGGTTGTAAACAACATCTTGTCAATTGCACAACAGTGGCAAATCAACAAAATGATTGGCACTAAAAAACTACGTAGCTAATGAATGTAGTGCGCGACCCCATTATTGCTTTAGCAACGGCAAGGGGTCGTGCAAGTGTAGGCATCGTTCGAATATCTGGACCACATCTTGTAGATTTGATTCATGCGATATGTGGCCAAGCACTCAAGCCTCGGCAGGCAAGCTTATTAACCTTCAAAGATCGTCATCAAGAAGCAATTGATGAAGGTTTAGCAATTTACTTTGCTGCACCACACTCATTTACTGGCGAAGATGTTTTGGAGTTGCAGTGTCATGGCAGCTCATCGGCCCTCGACCTCTTGATAGATGAATGTTTATATTTGGGTAAGTCTCAAGGTTTAAGGCTTGCAAAGCCAGGGGAGTTCAGTGAGAGGGCTTTTTTAAATGGCAAGATGGATCTTGCCCAAGCCGAAGCTATTGCCGATTTAATTGATGCGGGCTCAAGCTTGGCAGCCAAGAGTGCTGTGAAATCATTAAAGGGCGATTTCTCAAAAAAAATACATGGGTTCCTAGATGCGCTTACTGAATTACGCGCTCTCACAGAAGCTACGTTAGATTTTCCCGAAGAAGAAATTGACTTTATTGAACAGTATGCAGTTGTTGGTCGTTTAGAGAAAATTCAAAACCAGATTAAAGATATTTTGCGGGCGGCTAAACAAGGCGCTATCTTGAGAGATGGCATACAGATTGTTTTGGTAGGTCAACCCAATGTGGGGAAAAGCTCTTTACTGAATGCTTTGGCTGGGGATGAGGTGGCTATTGTTACGCCTGTGGCGGGAACGACACGGGATCGTTTAAAAGAAACAATACAAATAAATGGTATTCCTCTGAATATTGTGGATACAGCGGGCCTGCGTGACACAAGCGATGCTGTTGAGGCAATTGGTATTGAAAGAACTTGGCAAGCGATTGAACAAGCTGATGTTGTTTTACATTTGCGTGATTTGACTTCATTAGACGATAGTCATGTGGCGGATCAAGCGCTCTTGGAAGAGATTGTTGGGCGACTTGAAAAAAGAGTGCCTATAAGAACTATTTGGAATAAGTTAGATCAAAACCCCCATGTAAAACAAGCTACAAGCGAAGATGAATGGGGCCCCAAAGACTTTTTTATTTCAGCGAAGACGTCTGAGGGGATCGATCATTTAAAAGAGAACTTATTGAAAATGGCGGGTTGGCAGCCGGAGGCCGAAGGTACCATCATGGCGCGTAAGCGTCACATTGAGGCACTTAATGAGGCTCAAGGGCATATTCAAAAAGCTCTTGCCGAATTAGCGCAAGGGGCTCAATTCATAGACATAGCAGCAGAAGAGATGCGTCTAGCGCAAGAGGCCTTGAGCACAATCACGGGCGAGTTTTTGCCTGATGATTTATTAGGAAAAATTTTTAGTACTTTTTGTATTGGTAAATGAGCATGCATATTGGTCAAGTTGTCCTGGCCGGTGGTGGAAACCGTTGCTGGTGGCAAATTGGTTTTTGGCATCGCCTAAATGAAATAACTCCTATAAGCACTAACCGGATTTATGCCATTAGTGCGGGTTCAGCGACCGCCTGCCTACTATTTACCCGTCCGGGTCGAGAGGGTGCTGAGCATGCCTTGGGCTACTATCGCCAAACTCTAGAAGGTGTGAACAGAAACGTTTATTGGGAAAATCTTTTCAGCAAAGAATCTATATTTCCTCATCACTCAATTTATAGAGGTGCTTTGATGCATATGTTGGTACCAGGCTTTGAGCATTTAAAGTCGGCACCTGAAATACATATTGGTTTAGCCATCACGCCACCCTATTTGAATGCACATTTTGCTGTTCTAACCGGCTTGTTGGCTTATAACTTAGAAAAGCATTTATTTAAAAGTTTGCACCCCCGCTTTGGTCGGGCTTTGGGCTTTACGCGTCGCTTTGTCCGGGCGCAAGACTGTAAAACGCCTGATGATTTAGCCGAGTTAATTTTGCAGTCCTCATGTACCCCGCCATTTACGCCTGCCATGGTCCGTGATGGCCAAGCCGTTTTAGACGGCGGCTTGGTTGACAATGTGCCCATCGATGGCCTCACCTTTGACGAGAAGCTTGTGGGCAACAATAAAGTAATTGTTCTGTTGACGCGTCGATATCCCTTACCGGATATTTTTATTAGAAAAATCAAAAACTTGAATGTTTTATACATTCAGCCCAAAACGAAGGTGCCCATCTCAAGCTGGGATTACGCCAATTACCATTTGATGCCAATAACCTATCAACAGGGTTTAAATGATGCTGAAAAATCGTTAAAAGACCCTATCTTCATGGATTTTCTTAGGGAAGACACTAGCCTCGTGTAAGGCTAATTTGGCTACAAAGTGGTATCCTTACGTCATTCCAATCACACTAACCATACTATGAATCAACCAACAATTAAGGGTGTGGCCGCCCTCAATGTGCCGTCTTATGTCAAGCATGAGAAATTGATTGCGTGGGTTGCGGAAATTGCCGCCCTGACTCAGCCAGATAGCATCTATTGGTGTGATGGCTCAGAAGAGGAGTACAACCGTCTATGTGACCAAATGGTGGCAGCGGGAACTTTGAAAAAACTTAATCCAGCTAAGCGTAAGAACTCTTACTTAGCTTGTTCAGATCCTAGCGATGTGGCACGTGTAGAAGATCGCACCTATATTTGTTCTAAGAAAAAAGAAGATGCGGGCCCGACTAACAATTGGATGGACCCCACAGAAATGCGCGCTACTTTGCAGCCACTATTTACAGGTTGCATGAAAGGCAGAACCTTATATGTCGTGCCATTCTCTATGGGCCCATTGGGTTCGCCTATTGCGCACATTGGTGTGGAGTTATCTGATAGTCCTTATGTAGCTATCAATATGCGCATCATGACACGTATGGGCAAAGGTGTATTTGATGTCTTGGGTACTGATGGCGAGTTTGTACCTTGTGTACATACTGTTGGTAAGCCATTGCAAGCGGGTGAGAAAGATGTTGCATGGCCATGCAACAGCACAAAGTATATTGTTCATTATCCTGAGACGCGTGAGATTTGGTCATTTGGTTCTGGCTACGGCGGCAATGCCTTGTTGGGCAAGAAGTGCTTTGCTTTGCGTATTGCCTCTACTATGGGCCGTGACCAAGGATGGTTTGCCGAACATATGCTGATCTTGGGTGTTACATCGCCTGCTGGCAAAAAATATCATGTCGCGGCAGCCTTCCCTTCAGCTTGTGGCAAAACAAACTTTGCGATGTTGATTCCACCACAAGGTTTCAATGGTTGGAAGGTAACAACGATTGGTGACGATATTGCTTGGATTAAGCCACGCAAAGATGCTAAGACAGGTAAGACTCGCTTATTTGCGATTAACCCAGAGGCGGGCTATTTTGGTGTTGCTCCAGGAACTAATACCCTCACTAATGCCAACTGTATGGCTTCTTTGAATGAGAATGTTATTTTCACGAACGTCGCCCTCACAGATGATGGTGATGTTTGGTGGGAAGGTATGACTGATAAAGCGCCTGATCATTTGATTGATTGGCAAGGTAAGGACTGGACGCCTGCAGATGGTGCTGCTGGACGCAAAGCCTCTCACCCTAATGCACGCTTTACAGTAGCAGCAACGAATAATCCTGTGATTGACCCAGAGTGGGACAATCCTGATGGTGTGCCTATCGACGCATTCATCTTTGGTGGACGTCGTTCCAATACGGTGCCTTTAGTGACTGAAGCGCGCAATTGGATTGAAGGTGTTTACATGGCTGCCACGATGGGTTCTGAAACGACGGCTGCCGCTGCTGGTCAGCAAGGCGTGGTTCGTCGCGATCCATTTGCGATGTTGCCATTCGCTGGTTACAACATGAGCGACTACTTCCAACATTGGTTAAATATGGGCAAGAAGCTCGAGTCTGAGGGAGCTGATTTACCAAAGATCTATTGTGTGAACTGGTTCCGTAAGGATGAGAACGGTAAATTTGTATGGCCAGGTTATGGTGAAAACATGCGCGTTCTCGCTTGGATGTTAGAGCGCATTGAGGGTCAGGCCGGTGGTTTGAATAATCCTTTTGGTACAACCCCGTCTCATCAGGACCTCAATTGGACTGGCTTGGATTTTTCTGCTGAGCAATTTAATAAGGTCACCTCTGTAGATAAAGATGCATGGTTGGCTGAAATGAAGTTGCACGATGAACTATTCCAGCAACTGTCTTATCACTTGCCTAAAGAGCTTGTAGAAACCAAAAAGGCATTGGAAGCGCGTCTAAGTGCATAAGAGAACTGCTAAAGCTTAGTTGCTAGTGATGTAAAAAAGGCCCCTTAGGGCCTTTTTTATTATTCTGTGCAAAAGTAAAGATTAAAAACCGGGGCTTTATTCAACTATTTAGCTGCTAGCCTAGGAAACATATTGCTTGGATTGATATGTGCGCCGCCGCGCATTACTTCATAGTGTAGGTGGGGTCCTGTTGAGCGACCGGTATTACCTACTTTGGCAATCACATCGCCACGTTTGACCGTTTGTCCAACGCGAACCATGAGTTGGCTAGCGTGTGCGTAGCGAGTTTTGAATCCTTCTGCATGATTAATTTCAACAACGTTGCCATAGTGTCGATCCCAACCAGCACGACTAACAACGCCACCCGCAGAAGCCAAAATAGGAGTGCCTACTGGTGCGGAAAAGTCGATACCCTCATGACGTGCCATTTGTTGTGTAAATGGATCAATACGTAAACCGAAGCCACTGGTTAATGAAAAACCACCTTTAATGGGGATTTCTGTTGGCAGACTAGCTAACCAGTTAGCCTGGCGATGCCATAGGTCTGTGATTTCAGAAACACTTTTCTTGAACTCAGAAACATCTTGAAGAGAAGCATCTAAAGTTGAAATCAAGTCTTGAGTTTGAGACTTAGAGTTGGTGTTGAGTTTAAGAGGGCCACCCTTACCATCCCCTTTGGGCGCAAGATTTTTGACTGCGCTCGGTGTAGCCATATCCATAAAGCGGTCTTTTGCTTTTTGCAACTCTAGGATTTCACTGGCGGTTGCTTCAAGCTTTTCTTGAATTTGATGAAGGCGTACACGGTAGCCCTCTTCAATTTTGTCCTGTTCGGCTTGAGTTAAGACACCACCCATCGCACGTGCAATGTCAGGCCTTGCTTCAATCGCGATTCTTAAGCCCACGAAGTGCAGAATGCCACCGACTGCAATTAAAAATACAGCCATGCAGGCAATGGCAATGGCCACAGTCCTGAGCGTAATGGAAATTTTTCTAACTCGGCCCGTTGGACCTGAGACCCACATTAACTGCATGTTTTATCGGTTTTTATAGACGAAGGCGTATTATAAGTCTTTCAACCTGAGTTTTCGAGTAAAAAAGTGTTTGATGCCGTCGTCATTGGCGCTGGAATTGCGGGTGCCTCAGCCGTAAAGTCGTTAAAAAACAATGGCTTAAATAAAATCCTCTTGATGGATCGGGCACAGGATTTGGCGCAGGGTGCTAGCGCCCATCATCATGCTTTGTGCCACCCTTACATTGGTCGTGGCGCGAGTCGTTTACAGCGCTTGACCCAGCTTGCCTTTGGCGCAGTGCCAGAGGTCTGGGGCCGCTACTTTCAACAAACTGGTGTTTTCCATTTGGCAGGACCTAGATTTAAAGAGAAAAAAGATCTAAGTGAGCACTTGCAAACATTAGGTTTTGATACGGGCAAGACCCTAGCCTATGGGGCAACCGAGGCATATGCAGAATTTGGCATAGAGCAAACAGGTACATGGTTTGCCGATGGCGGCTATGTAAATTTGCAGCGCGCTGCCCAAGAAACGCTGGCTAACTTACCAAAGCAAGATCGCCTTTTGGGTGTAGAAATTAATGCAATCAGGTATGTCAATAAAGTTTGGACTATAGACTTGGCTGATGGTGTAACTCATCGTGCTAAGCGAGTATTTATTTGTGCCGGCTATGGATCATCGGAATTACTTGAGGGATTGAAACTTGCTTATCCACTAAAACCAGTTCGAGGACAGTTGAGTTATCTGCGCAAAAAGGATGGCATACAAACTTGTCTGCCCAGAGTTCCGTTGACATCGGATTTTTATTACATACCTTATCAACAAGAAGATCAGGTACAGAAATTTATTCTCGGTTCTACGTATGATGAGCACAATCAAGATTTGTCACCCTGGCCAGCCTCACATGAGGCCAATCTAGAGCAGTTCACAAAGCTATTGGGGCCAATTACTGGTCTAGAAATAGAAGATGCATATGTGGGGATTCGATGTGTGGCGCATGATCGCATGCCAGTGATAGGGCCGGTGCCCAATTACCCTGGACTCTATGTAATCACCGCTCTAGGTTCTAGAGCGGTGATGTGGACAGCATTAGCAGAGCGCTTAATGAGTGCTCATTTAAAGCAGGAGCTAAATCAGGCGTCTTTTTTTGCTGCGCGTTTTTTACTCGGGGACTTAGCCTTTGCGGGCTTTTCCGATGACTTGGTTTCAGCTTTCTCGCCAGCACGCTTTTTAGCAGGCGTCTCGAATTCAAAACCCACCTTACCCTTTTCATCACAGACTAGATAGGCCTTAAAGCCTCTTCCAGTTCTGAGCGACTTAAAGTTATTGAGCAAATCTGTTTTCTTCTCGCGCAATAACTTACCGACTTGCTCACGAGAAATTTCCTGTTGCAAGATAATTTTGCCAGTCGAGAAATCACACGTTTTTGCAGCACCTGTACTGTGTTCGCAAACGTATTTCATGCCGTGTTCGTAGACGGCGCCAGAACATTTGGGGCAAGCGCCTACCGCTTCTTGGCCCGTGAAGTCGGCGGGCTCTTCATCTTCAGCAGCACTGTTACCGAAATCAAATTCCAATTTATAGCCAGCATTTGGATAGTCTTTGTCATCCTCAGGAATGCTCACTAGTTTGATGATTGCCGCAAAAGGTCGACCCATCTTGCTGCGAAATCCTTGTAATGGGCCGATTTCTTTATTGGCCAGCAGCTCTTCGGCCTCATGTGTTTCGAAGGCTCTGCCCCCCGGAATCTTACTAATAGAAAAACCGCACGATTCACAGGAGAAGCGACGATAGTTTTCCTTAACCACGCCTTTGCAATGTGGGCAGGGTGTTTTCAGTGTTGCATAGTCACCAGGGATCGTATCGCTGTCATATTCTTTGGCACGTTTAACTATGCGCTGAGTCATTTGTGCAATTTCTTGCATGAATGAGTTTCGATCAAACTGGCCTTTTTCCATGAGGGCCAGTTTGTGTTCCCAGTTACCCGTTAATTCGGGGTGTGTTAATTCTTCAACGCCAAGACCTCGTAGTAAGGTCATCAACTGGAATGCTTTTGCCGTCGGTATTAGTTCACGCGCTTCTCGAACAATGTATTTTTCAGCAAGTAGACCTTCAATAATTGCCGCGCGTGTTGCTGGTGTGCCAAGGCCTTTATCAGACATCGCTTCACGATAGTCATCATCATCAATAAGCTTCCCAGCACCTTCCATGGCAGAGAGTAGCGTTGCTTCGGTATAGCGTGCGGGAGGCTTGGTTTTTAGAGGAACTAACTCAACTTTTTCAGTGGCTACTTTTTCGTTTTCAGCAACTGCCACCAGTTCTTTATCTTCCTGATTGCTCTTGCCGTAAACGCTTAGCCAACCGGGCGTAATTAAAACTTTACCTTCGGTTTTAAAGTGATGGCCATTTACCTCGGTGATACGGGTCGTTACGCGGAACTCGGCAGCTGGGAAGAAAACAGCCATGAAACGTCTTACAACAAGGTCGTATAACTTTTGCTCAGGCTCAGATAGGTTTTTCGGAGCTTGCAAGGTTGGAATGATTGCAAAGTGATCCGATATTTTGCTGTTATCAAAAATCTTTTTATTAGGTTTTACCCAATGATTATTCAGAATCTGTGAAGCAAAGGGGTAGTAGTTGTCTGAACTATCAGCTAAAACCTCTAGTGTGCTCTTAACGGTCTCTAAATAATCTTCAGGAAGCGCGCGTGAGTCAGTACGTGGATACGTTAAGACCTTGTGTTTTTCATACAAGGCTTGGGCTAATCCAAGAGTGTTCTTCGCAGAAAAACCAAATCGCGCATTCGCTTCTCGTTGCAAGCTAGTTAAGTCAAACAGATGCGGCGCACTTTGTGTGCTAGGTTTTGATTCTTCTTTGACCTTGCCAGCAGTACCAGAGCAGGCCGCCACAATACTTTGGGCTGCTGCCTGACTCCAAAGACGAGACTCCTTTTTCTCGGGGTCGTTAGCCGCCTCTTTGCTATCTTTCTTAAATTTGGGATCAAACCACTTGCCTTGATAAATGCCCGCAGCACAGATGAATTCTGCGCTGACTTCCCAATAGTCACGGGAGTTAAATTTCCTAATGAGCTCTTCTCGCTCGACGACAATGGATAGTGTTGGTGTTTGTACGCGACCTACAGTCGTTAAGAAAAACCCACCCGCCTTACTATTAAAAGCGGTCATGGCACGAGTGCCATTAATACCAACCAACCAATCTGATTCTGAGCGGCAGCGTGCGGCATTGGCTAGGTTCATGAGTTCTTCATCAGGGCGCAGCTGAGCAAAGCCATCCCGAATGGCAGCAGGTGTCATCGATTGCAACCATAAACGTTGTACTTTTTGGCTGGCTTGCGTGTATTGAGCAATCAATCTAAAAATCAACTCACCTTCGCGTCCCGCGTCGCATGCATTGATTAATCGATCAATGTCTTTACGTTTAATGAGTTTTTTTAATACTTTAAGGCGCGCCTCAGTTTTAGCAATCGGCCTTAAGTCAAAGTGAGGGGGTATGACAGGCAAATGATTAAATGACCATTTGCCCCGTTTAACTTCATATTGCTCTGGGGCTGCAATTTCTAATAGGTGGCCTACAGCCGATGACACGACATAGTCATCGCTTTCAAAATAGTCATCATGCTTCGTGAAGCCACCTAAAGCACGTGCAATATCAGCAGCTACAGAAGGTTTTTCTGCAATGATTAGGGCTTTTAATTTATCTGTGGAGCCGGTACTTTTTGCCAATTTTTTGTTCCTTCAGACACTTTTTTGGGTCATTTCCTTTTTTCATTATTAACCGATAAATAAAAAATTAGGAAATTTCTCTGAATGTCCTTTCAATGGCAGCACAGAGACCAAGACCCGCTAATGATGTATAGAAGGCCTGTAAGTCTTTAATTCTACGAGGATATCTTCCAGACTATGGACTAATTTTGCGCCGTTTTGAATCAGCAAATGGCAGCCTCGGTGGGATATTCTGGTCACATCGCCTGGTATGGCCATGACTTCACGGCCTAATTCATTAGCAAAATCAGCGGTAATTAGGGATCCCGATTTTGGTGCCGCCTCTGTCACTATGGTGGCCTGACTGAGCGCTGCGATTAAACGATTGCGTTGTACAAAGAAGTTTGGCCTGACCTTTTTATCAGCAGCATATTCAGATATACATAGGTGATTTTTACAAATCTCTTTTTGAAAAAATAGATTTTCTTTTGGGTAGACTTGCGTCAGGGGGGTGCCGCAGACAGCCACTGTGCTGCCTGAACGGACTGCAGCCATGGCCCCAGTATGAGCTGCAGTATCTACCCCCCTCGCAAGACCTGAAATAATGACAAAACCCCGTCTCGCTAATTGATATGCCAAGAAATAGCTGAGGCTCAAACTTTGATGGCTGGGGTTGCGAGACCCTACGATGGCCACAATAGGTTTAGTCAGTAACTCTATATTTCCCTGGTAATAGATTTGACTTGGAGGATCGGCAAGATCAAATAGTTTGGGGGGATAATGCAGATCAGTCGGTTTCAGTGTCAAAATATTACTCATGCAAGAAATCTAAACTAGTACTTTGGAAATGAGAACTTCCAAATTACTTATTTTGTTGTAGGAATCACGATGGCTTTATTACCCATACTTCATTACCCTGATCCAAGACTGCATACCATTGCAAAGCCAGTGGAGCGCGTCGATGAGAAGATTCGTCAATTGGTTGCCGACATGGCAGAAACTATGTATGACGCGCCGGGGATTGGTTTGGCAGCCACGCAGGTTAATGTGCATCTGCAAGTTATCGTGATTGATTTGTCCGATGATCGGGATCAGTTACAGGTATTTATCAATCCTCAAATTACTTGGGCCAGTGTAGAGAAGAAAAACTGGCAAGAAGGTTGTTTGTCTGTGCCAGATTTCTTTGATGAGGTTGAAAGACCTGCAGAAGTCAAAGTTAAAGCTTTAGATATCGATGGCCAAGAGTTTGAAATCAAGGCTGATGGTCTCTTGGCTGTCTGTATCCAACATGAGATGGATCATTTGAAGGGCAAAGTATTTGTTGAGTACTTATCATCGCTTAAGCGAATGAGAATTTCTAGCAAACTCAAGAAAAAGGCGCGCCTGGCGCTTTGAAATGAAGAAAGTAGTTTTTGCCGGAACTCCAGAGTTTGCAGCGAAGGCCTTAGAGGCGATTGTGGCGGCTGGGTATCCAGTCGTGATGTGTCTAACGCAACCTGATCGGCCTGCCGGACGAGGGATGCATCTGCAGGCGAGCCCCGTCAAACGTTTGGCTCAGGATTTAAACATCCCTGTTTTGCAGCCCACCTCTTTGAAGGTCAACGGTAAATATTCAGAAGAGGCTCAAGCAGCACTCGCGCAATTACAAAACATTGAGTTTGATGTGATGATTGTTGCAGCGTATGGTCTTTTGTTGCCCCAAGAAGTTTTCGATATTGCTACACGTGATGGGCGTGCGGGCTGTATCAATATTCATGCCTCCCTATTGCCACGTTGGCGAGGCGCAGCGCCTATTCAAAGAGCTATTGAAGCAGGCGATACAGAGACCGGGATCGCCATTATGCAAATGGATTTGGGTCTTGATACAGGCCCAGTGATTTGTCAAGAAAGCCTATCGATTGGTGCCGATGAGACGGCGCTTGATTTACACGATCGTTTGGCCGAACAGGGCGCGCGATTAATTGTGCAGGTCTTACATCGTTTAAATGAAGAAGGCGCAGTGTCTGCTATACCGCAAGCTGAATTAGGAGTTACTTATGCTGCCAAAATCCAGAAAGATGAGGCGCAGATTGAATGGGCCCTGAATGCAAAAGTACTGCATAAAAAAATTAGTGCCTTCAATCCTTTTCCGGGTGCGGTGGCATATTTGGATGAAGAAAAAACCAGTTTTATTAAAGTTTGGCGCTCATCTTTAGCGGATCCTCAAAAACAGAATTCAGACCCGGGGACTATCCTTGAAATCAATGATCGAGGTGTTTTGCTTCAGACCGGTGAAGGTTGTCTCTATTTAAAAGAATTACAAAAGCCAGGTGGTAAAAGACAAGATGCAAGCACATTCGCCTTGCAACAATCATGGTGCGTGGGCCAGCGCCTCTTTTAACCCCCTTGAAGACTCAACAATTGGACCTATATTAGATTGCCTCAGAGCCTCTAAAATAAGGCTTAGCTAGAACAAAGGAGTGAACCATGTTTAATTGGGTAAAAACCGCCATGTTGATGGCTGCCATTACCGCCCTATTTATTGTTGTGGGTGGCATGATTGGCGGTGAGCAAGGTATGTTGCTAGCCCTATTGCTAGCTTTAGGCATGAACTTCTTTAGCTATTGGTTCTCCGATAGCATGGTCTTGCGCATGATGAATGCGCGAGAGGTTGACGAGGTGACTGCGCCTCATTTTTATCGCATGGTTCAAGAGTTGGCTTACAAAGCCCAGTTACCCATGCCGCGCGTTTATTTGATCGATGAAGAAGCGCCTAATGCATTTGCTACAGGTAGAAACCCACAGCATGCAGCAGTGGCAGCCACTACGGGCATCCTAAGAATTTTGTCAGAGCGAGAGTTGCGTGGCGTGATGGCTCATGAGTTGGCGCACGTCAAACATCGAGACATTTTGATTTCTACAATTTCTGCCACCATGGCAGGCGCCTTATCAGCCCTTGCTAACTTTGCGATGTTCTTTGGTGGTCGTGACTCAGAAGGACGCCCTGCTAATCCAATAGCGAGTATTTTGGTCGCGATTTTGGCGCCATTAGCGGCAAGTCTGATTCAGATGGCTATTTCTCGTGCCCGTGAGTATGAGGCTGATCGTGGTGGTGCAGAAATTTGCGGTGATCCTAGCGCCCTAGCTAGCGCCTTGGATAAGATTCATCGTTATGCGAGTGGGCAACATTTTGATGCTGTAGAGCATCACCCTGAAACAGCTCAAATGATGATCATGAACCCATTATCAGGTGGAGGCATTCAGGGTTTATTCTCCACCCACCCACCGACTGAAGAGCGTATTGCACGATTGATGGAAATGGCCAAGACAGGCAGCTATCCTGGTTGATTCAGCAAAAAAAGGAGTTAACTTGGCCGAGGCTATCGTTGCCTCAGCCAAAGTAATTTCACAGGTTCAAGCGGGGCAGTCACTCAGCCAACTACTGCCAACGCTTGATAATAAGCTAAGGCCTGCTGTTCAGAGCATCGTTTTTCAGGCTCTCAGAAAAGCATCTTGGGCCGATGCCATTATTCAAGATTATTTGAGTCGTGCGCCATCTGATGAACTTAGACAATTACTAAGAGTAGCGATTGCCCTATTGCCAGATGGTTCTGAGCAAAATACTTATTCTGCTCATACGCTCGTTAATGAAACTGTTAAAGCAGCGGCGCTATCTAAAAAAACATTTCATGCTAAGGGCTTGTTGAATGCGGTGATGCGTAAACTCATTGGGCAGACCTCGCTTTATCAAGAATACCCTTTAGATCAATACTTACCATTTCCGCAATGGTGGCAAAACAAAATACAAAGAGCGTACCCCGATCAATTTACCAGTATTTATCGCTCAGCTTATCAAGCCGCGCCCTTAACTATTCGTCTAAATTTAAAAAAACTAAATACTCAAGAAAAAATCAAGGCATATCTGGATTCCTTATCAACTGCTGGCTTTGATTGGATCGACTGTCCAACAATCTCTGGACATAACTTAATGCAGGCGAAGATTATTCTCAATCCAAAACCTGTGCAGCTGATTCCGGGTTTTGATTTGGGTTTATTTTCAGTACAAGATGCGAGTGCGCAGTTAGCGGCCAAGCTAATCGATGTGCCGCCCAAAGCCATGGTCCTGGATGCTTGTGCAGCACCTGGAGGTAAAACCGCGCACATACTAGAAACTTACGATGTTACCGTTGATGCAGTTGAGATTGACCCTGAGAGGGCAGCCCGCATTGATGAGAATTTACGGCGTTTGGGATTAGAAAATTATCGAATAGAAGTAGCAGATGCCAGTGCCAATCTGGGCCGTTTTGAGCAAGAGCGATATGACGCCATATTAGCGGACGTGCCATGTTCGGCCTCCGGCATTTTTCGTAGACACCCCGATATACCCTATCTCCGCTTAGCCGAAGACATCAGCCAGTTAGTTGATATTCAAAGAAAAATTCTCACGAATTTATGGTCAAGGCTTAAGCCCGGTGGTAAATTACTCTACGTGACTTGTTCAATATTCCCTGATGAGGGTGAAGAGCAGGCTCAGTGGTTGATGCAACATTTAGCCGGAATTACTCGTCATGAGGCGCCTGGCCAGATCTTGCCATCAGAATTTAACGACGGGTTTTATTACGCACTTTTTTCAAAACAATAAAGTTCACAATGCGCTTCGCCATTAAAAAAGTAATAACTTTTTTTTGGGCCGCAATATTGGTCCTTGGTATAGCGCATGCGCAGAGCCTAGCATTCAAATCCATTGAGCTTTTAAATAAGGATAAAAATTGGGTGCTAGCTTCTAAGATTTCTTTAGAGCTTAATCCCACCTTAGAGCAATTTGTCAAAAAAGGACTAACTCTTTATTTCGTTGCTGACTTTCAATTAAGTAAATCTCGTTGGTACTGGTTTGATGAAAAAATTGTCGAGCATTCTCGGGTAATGAAAATTACCTACCATGCGCTCACTAATCAATATCGTGTCACATTAGATGGCTTGAGTGTTGTGGCCCCCTCATTGAAAGACGCGTTGACTGTGGTGGGAACCATTGAGGATTGGCCGGTCATTGAGCAGGCCCAGGTTGTAGATGGTCAAGTCTATCAAGCTGCTTTAAGAATTCGTTTAGACACGAATCAATTTGCGAAGCCTTTACAGGTAAACGCTCTCAACTCGAAATCTTTAAATATGCAAAGTGATTGGCGACGCTTTGAGTTTGTGCCCAAGAAGGTTGCTCCATAAGCATCATGCTCAATACTTTTGCAAAACCATTTTTTGTTAGCTTAATTGCGATATTGGCATTGACACTTTTAGTGCTCTTAGCCTTGGCGTCCGCTAATACACAGTTTTTTGATCAGTATTTCACTTGGCTTTATGTTGCCAATATTGTTATTGGCCTCATATTTTTATTTGTCATTATCACGCTGGTATTTAATTTGTGGTTGCGCTGGCGAAAGGGCCAATTTGGTTCTAAGCTGATCATTAAGCTCGCCGCTTTTTTTGCTTTGGTGGGCGTCTTGCCGGGTGCCATTTTGTATGGCGTATCTTTACAGTTTGTGTCTCGTAGTATTGAGTCTTGGTTTGACGTTAAGGTTGAAAACGCCCTAGAAGCCGGCCTCTCATTGGGTAAGTCAACAATACAGATAACCCGCCAAGATTTATTGCAAAAAGGCACAGAGCTCGCTACAGAAATTGATGCGATTAGTCGTCGTTCTGGCGAGGGGGGTTTAACACTTCTTTTATCTAGACAGCGACAACAAATAGATTTAGATGAGCTCACACTTTTGGTGAACGCTCAAAAAGTGGTAGCTTCCTCTACAACGGGTTTGGTTTCATACGCCAGTCAAATGGGTGTTGTCGATAAGTTAGATCAAGCCAAATTAAAAGGTAGCTATATTGAGATTGATGAGCCTAACCGTGAGCTTGATAAATCGAGCTATACCATCAAGATATTGATACCGATTTACTACGGATCATCATCTTTGGGTGTCTTTAATCTACGTAGTCGTTCAGAAGATCGTTTCTTATTGCTGGTTAAGAATCTACCAGTAGGTTTAAGTAATAATGCGTTAGCAGTTCAAGAGGCCTATACAGAGTATCAAGAGAAAGCTCTCGGTCGTTCAGGCTTGAGAAAGATGTATATCGGCACTTTGACCATCAGCTTATTCTTGGCCATGTTCATAGCGATGGGGCTTGCTTTCTATTTGGGCCGACAGCTTGCCTATCCTTTAATTACCTTGCTCAAGGGTACTAAAGAAGTCGCAGAGGGTAATCTGAGCCCGAAGCCAGAAATTAATACCGGTGATGAACTCGGCTTACTCACTAAGCAATTTAATTTGATGACTTCTCAATTAAGAGAGGCCCGCACATCGATAGAGCAGGCTAGGAAGTTTTCTGAAACTGTTTTGTCTAACTTAAGTGCTGGTGTTTGTGTGTTTGATATAGATTTTCGTTTGGTACTTGCTAATAGTGGTGCCGACAGAATCTTTTCACTGCCATTGCAACAAGCGCATGGCAAAAAATTATCAGACTTTCCTAAGTTGGTGCGATTAGAGCAAATGGTGCAAGAGGCTTTTGCTACCCATGAGGTGATTTCTGATGATGACCATTGGCAAAAACAATTAATCTTGGATGATGGCTTAGCTATTGATCCGCAACATGAACATGGAATTACTTTGTTGGCGCGTGGCTCTAAGTTGTCGACAGGACAATATATTTTAGTTTTTGACGATATATCGGACGTGGTCAGCGCTCAAAGAGCTTTGGCTTGGGGCGAAGTCGCAAGACGTTTGGCACATGAAATAAAGAACCCACTCACGCCCATACAGTTATCTGCTGAACGTTTGCAGCAAAAGCTATCGGATTCTTTAGAGCAATCACAAAAAGAGTTGTTAGAAAAAAGCACCAATACCATCATTAATCAGGTGCAAGCCATGAAAACCATGGTGGATGACTTTAGAGACTTTGCTAAAACACCTGAAGCAAATTTACAAGATATGTCTTTAAATGGCTTGATTGAAGAGTTGCTAGGTTTGTATGAACAAGTAGGCATTCAAGCGCAGCTGGATTCTCGTTGCCCTATGATGAAGGGTGACCCGACACAATTGCGCCAGGTGATTCATAATTTGTTACAAAACTCGATGGATGCATCTTCGGATGCTGGCCGACAGCCTGAAGTGATAGTCAAAACTGAGTATCTACCCTTTACCGCAACTAGCACGAATGGGAAAGGCGTCATCAGAATGACAGTGAAGGATAGTGGAAGCGGTTTCCCGGCGAAAATTTTAGCTAGAGCGTTTGAGCCCTATGTCACTACGAAAGCTAAGGGCACCGGTTTGGGTTTGGCGATGGTGAAAAAGATTGTTGATGATCATCAGGCGAAGATCGAAATTAGGAATATCGTCGTCAATGAGAGTGTGACGGGTGCAGAAGTATCAATATTATTTAATCGTTTGGTGTAACTATGGCAAGCATATTGGTTGTAGATGATGAAATGGGAATTCGTGAGTTACTCAACGAGATCCTCACTGATGAGGGGCATACAGTCATTGCCGCAGAAAATGCAGAAGAGGCTAGACGTGCTCGTGATAACTTAGATCCAGATTTAGTTCTTTTAGACATTTGGATGCCTGATATTGATGGTGTCACATTACTTAAAGAGTGGTCGACAAACGGTAAGTTAACGATGCCCGTTGTGATGATGTCTGGGCATGCCACGATTGATACGGCTGTAGAAGCAACTCGCATTGGCGCGATTAACTTTTTAGAAAAACCAATTGCTTTACAAAAGTTATTAAAAACTGTTGAGGCGGCTTTGGAGAAGGCACCTCCTAAAGAGTTTAGAGAGCCCCCTGCCTCACTGGATCTTAAAGAAAAGCCAATCAATGAGGTTGCTAAGATAGAAAAGGTTGACTCTACTCGTCCAGCAAGTAGCTTTGATACAACTTATGTTGATCTACCACTAAGAGAAGCCCGGGACTTATTTGAAAAAGCTTATTTTGAATATCATTTGGCTCAAGCACAGGGCAGTATGACCAGGGTTTCTGAAAGAACAGGTTTAGAGAGAACCCACTTGTATAGAAAATTAAAGACTTTGGGGATAGATGTCAGCGCCTATAAGGCTGAATAATCTATAGCGGTAATTATTTGTAGCCTAGGCTTTATTAAGCACAGTCTAAAACTAATCATCTCTTTTATCCCTAACGCATTGATATACTGCTTGGGTGATATGGTTGACTTAACTAAGACACCCGATAACTTGCCAATTCCAGAAGATGATGGTGCCGCTAATCATCTAGTTGGAATGACTTTGCCTAAGTTATCTTTACTAGCTACCAATAATCAAAAAATAGATTTTTCTTCGCCTAGCAAGTTTTTAGTTATCTACTGCTATCCAATGACTGGAAGACCCGATGTGCCATTACCTGATGGCTGGGATGAGATACCTGGTGCTCGAGGTTGTACGCCACAAAGTTGTTCATTTAGAGACCACTACAAAGAATTACAAGAGTTGAAAGCTGAGGTAATTGGTCTAAGTGTTCAAACGACTGAATACCAGAAGGAAATGGTAGAAAGACTTCATTTGCCATTCCCAGTTGTCAGTGATGCTGACTATAAATTTCAAAAAGCTCTTCGCTTGCCTACATTTGTTGCCGCAGGAATGACTTTGCTTAAGCGATTAACGCTCATAGTTAAAGAGAAAAAGATTGTTAATGTTCATTATCCAATTTTTCCAAGTGATAGCGATCCTGCCTGGGTTATTGATTATTTAAAGGCTAATCAGTAAATAGTCCTAACCGTCAGCAGGATTGAACATCCTTACAGAGCTTAGGATTAACGGCGTTGAGGCAGGGTTAACACAGTCCAACACATTTCTTTATTGTTCATATCAAATAAGCTATAATCTCGCTTCTTGGCTCGGTAGCTCAGTCGGTAGAGCAGAGGATTGAAAACGCTACTTTTTGAGTAAAAAACAGTTCTAAGACATTGACTTCAATTGCCCGCAAACCCTTGCCAGATAAGCATCTCAAGGCGTGGCATCAAATAAAATTTTCACAAATCGCAACAGCATTCGCAGAGTGTTGTGTGTAAAAAATATTTCGGTCGCAGAAAAAATTTACTGATAACACAATAGCAAAAATATTTTTTGTTTTGCGATTGTTATGTCTAATCTCAGTTATCTATTTTCAAACGCAGAAGTAAAAGACGATGCTGTAATTAAATTAATGAATGACAAACTTGTCATCTACAAACGACCAAAGTCATCGCATTGGCAATGCCGCTTTAAGTTAGCGAATGGTAAATGGCATAGTGCGTCAACAAACACCGAAGTTATAGAACAGGCAAAGATACAGGCAGTATCTATCTACGAAACAGCACAAATCAAAATCAATGTCGGTTTATCACTAACGACCAAAACATTTAAGCAGGTAGCATTAGACGAGCTTATCAATATGCGTAGTCAGTTAAACGCAGGAGTGGCTAAGAGAGCGTACAGAGATTATGAATTTGCCATTAACAAATATCTCATACCGTTCTTTGGCAAATATGAAATCAAAGACATCACAAAAGAACTAGTCGCAGACTTTGAACAGTGGCGTTCTAGCGAAATGGGAAAGGTACCTAAAGCGAGTACAAAGCTCAATCACTCTAGTGCCTATAACCGTGTCATTAATTTAGCGAGAGAGCGTGGCTATATCGTAGGTAATCACACAGTTCCACTGCTAGACAGTAAGGGTGAGAAAAGTATTGCCCGCCCTGCTTTTACCGACGAAGAAGTTAGAGATTTACTAGGTTATTTAGAAACTTGGCAGAAGACTAGTTATACAGAGCACACACTAAAGATGAGAATACTGTGTAGTGCTTATATAAAGTTTCTATTACATACAGGAGTTAGACACGGTACAGAAGCTCTGCGTGTGCGTTGGAAAAATCTACAGTGGCATTGGGTGGGTCATAAGAAGTATTTGCGTGTATGGGTAAGCGGTAAAACAGGACCTCGTTATCTCATCGCTAAGCGTGAGGTCATAGAAGTACTGGAAGGGCTGATTAAGTGGCAGAGGTTAGATTACAAAAACCTAAATAGCGTAATTGAAGCTAAGTTAGATAAGCTGGTGTTTGTATTGCCTGACAACACTCAGCTAAGCAATATGGAAAACATCTTTAGAAATTTAATGATACGCAGTCATTTGCGTACAGATCAAAGTGGTAGAAACAGAACGCTATACAGTCTGCGACATACCTACGCTACACAGGCATTGGCACGAGGTATAGATATACACACGCTAGCGAGGCAGATGGGCACTAGCGTGGGAATGATAGAAAAACACTACAGCAAATTAACACCAATGCTAAAAGCAGATGAGTTGGGTTAACATTTCTGTATGCCTAAACTAAATCAAACTCACTTACCAGATAGATTGCGAGAAGCTATACAACAGCTAGAGCGTGGTGAAGAAGTTGAAGCAAAGAAGAACAAAACCTTATTGAATGCTGAACAACAACAAGCATTAGAAGATACGTGGAATGAACAGCAAGCATTACGGAAAAAATATAAAGCACCTAAAACAGAAGCAGAAAAGAAAAAGAGATCGGAAGAGCACAC
>ERZ650311.84-NODE-84-length-58028-cov-17.427285_pt1 | contig 58028 bp, 78 predicted proteins | sample MGYA00376247_ERZ650311 | MGnify/ENA primary metagenome ERZ650311 (study PRJEB26733, sample SAMN07839324) | wastewater metagenome | biome: small river; feature: stream; material: water | place: USA: North Carolina | collected 2016-07-28 ... | reverse complement strand
TGCCGAATGACCTCGGCATGATTGAGGTCGGACAGAGGGTGCTCCGCGTCCCACATGGTGGACTTGGACATAGCTCACTCCCTAAACGATACGCAAATTCTACGTGTTTCCGTTTAGGGAGTCAAGTATATAATTCCCCAAACTTTCTCCCCTCCTCATGGGCTCCCTCCAGCAGGAGCAGGGTAGTGGTCAGGGTGTCCTCCTGCCTCGGGAGCTCCAGCTGAAGCTGATGCGTCCCCACCAGTACCTCGGCCAGATCCGCATTGGTGCAACCTGCGCTGATGAGCGTATGCCCAGAGCGCTTCCAGTAGTTCACTCTTCCCCATTTCATAGTGCTGTCTCCGCTTCTTCCCAGGTATGCTTCGCATCACCCCAGTCCCGGCCGAACTCCGCATCCACCATCATCGGGACTTCCAGCTTGATGGTGTCGCGCATGAGCTCACGCGCCCGCATCGCGTCGCTCCTGCTGGAGAAGGAGAATGAGAGCTCGTCGTGCATCTGGATGAGCGGGACAATCCGCTCGCGCCAGCAGTCGCGCATGGCACTCTTGGTATGGCGCGCGGCACCGCCCTGAATGACCCCGTTCATGGACTTGTGGGTGAACGCCCGGACCAGCCGCTTGCCCGGCCAGCGCTGCCGAGCCGCCCCCATGGGCAGTGGGCTGCCGTCCCGGTCGTCCCACTCAGCGGGCTCCCAGCGATCAAAGTGCATGCGCGCTCCGTCGATCATGAGCACGTACCCAGTGCTGCGCGCCACGGTCTTGCAGTGAGCGTCCAGGGCCTTGGGGAAGGGAAGCTGGCGGTCATACTGCTCCATGGTCTCCTTGGCACGCTCCGTCGTCATGCCGGTCATGGATGCGAACTGACCCAGCCCCGCCCCGTACACCTTGGCGAAGTTGACGTCCTTGGCGTTGCGGCGCGGCAGACCAGTCATGTCGGCCACCATCTGGTGGAAGTCCGTCTTCGCGTCCGCTCGGTAGCGCTCCAGAGCCTCCTGTGCCCCGGGCAGTCCCAGCCGAGCGGCATAGTGCACGATCAGCCGATACTCCTGCTGTGAGTAGTCCAGCGCACCCCACCTCTCCCCCGGCTCAGGCAGGAACAGGCCTCGGATCAGCTTCTTCAGCTCAGGCTGCTTGTCCCCGGGCATCTGCTGCAGCGCCGGGTCCGAGTAGCTGAAGCGATGAGTGCGCGTGCCTCCGTCGTCTGACTTGAACTGGTTGATGTCGGCATGCAGCCGACCCCGATGGGCATACTGCAGAATGAACCCCTCGACAAACTTGCTGGCGGCCTCCTCGAGCTGGTCGGCCCGGGCCACTAGCCGGGGGAGCCAGTGCTCGTGCTTGCGCATCCAGTCGGCGGTGAAGCTGCCGCGCCGCGTCTTGGGGGTGCGAGGGTACTTGATGCCCTCCTGGTCGTGCCAGTATTCGAGAAACTGGGGGCTGCGGCACATGTCGATCGTCAGGTTGTGACGCCCCAGCCGGTGGCCGAGATCTGTCAGCACCTCGTCGCGCTGGCGGCGCAGGTCCGTGCACACCTCCTCGCCGCGCTCGGTATCGACCCGAATGCCCCGCCACCGCATCTCCTGGATCATTGGGATGAGGTCCATCTCGAGCTGGTAGGCGTCCTGTAGCTCCTGGTTCTCTATCTCCCTTTCCAGAAGGTAGCTCAGCTCCAGCGTCTGCACTGGATCCGCCTCGCCGTATGGCCCGACATACTGGGCCTCCATGCGCCACATGTTCTCCTTGACGCGTGAGGCGGATATGCCCATCGCAGCAGCGGCCTCACGCAGAAGGTTCTCGTCCTTGCCGGGCAGACCGTAGGCCTGGCAGAGGGGATCCAGCTTGTAGGTGGGGCGGTTCTCGTTGATCAGAACGGCCTTGGCCGTGGTGTCCTGGATGCGGGCCGGGGGCAGCAGGCCAAACTCCGCCCGCATGCAGCCGAGGTCATAGGGACCATTGTGGAAGTGGAAAGTGACGCTGTCGCAGGCGAGGTGGTCACGCAGCCAGCTCCCTATCTGCTCGGGAGTGAACGTGGAGCCGGGGTGCCTCACGGGGAAGTACTGCCCCCGGACCTGCCCGGGCTGCCCCCAGGCCACACCCATCCCCGCGATGCGGACCTGACCACGCGCCCACCCTGACCCGCGCCCGGCCGCGAGGCCATCGTCCTTGGTCTCGAGGTCGATGGCGACGTTGGACTGGCCACGCAGGTCTGGCAGCTCCGCCGGAGGGCTCCAGCGGCTCTCCGGCATGAACATTCCGAGCTGCCCCTCGGCAGTGGGCTTGCGTGCCATGCGTCAGTCTCTGGCCTTGCAGTTGTAGGTCAGCCTCCGGTACTCATCCTTGATGAGATATCTGGCAGCCGAGACGTCATACGCATACTTCTCCTGCACGTTCAGGGAGCAGCGATGCTGCCACTCGTGGGTGCTGAGTGAGGGTGGGAGGATGCCGGCAAGAATGCTGTCGGCTCCCCATGCCTGGATGAGCTCCCCATCGCAGTCCTCGACGGGCTGCCGGGCATGGTGCCCCCCGTCCTCGGGCGTGCCCGGTCGGCTCTCCTCCTGCGGCACAGCGGCAGGGTACTTCTCCTCGATGAGCCTCCTCAGCTGCCGTATGGCACTCGGCAGGTTCACGTCGCACATGATGGCGTGGCAGATGCTGATCTCCGCGCCACCCATGCTGGTGCCCGCTGCCCACTCGAGCATGAGATGAGTTTCAACTGTATTGGTCAGGCTCCTGTTACCAATGAGGGTCATCGCCTTCTCGCAGAAGTGCACGGCCTTCTCAAGATCTTGCCTTCCGTTCTTGTCCATGTGGCGAGAGACATACTTGCTGGCACACCCGAGATGGTACTCCTCGCCAAAGAGATCCCAGTGCTCCAGGCCTCCGGTCTTGTAGTGGGTTCCGCCGACCTGGCGATCATTAGGGCCTGAGGCCTCGGTAGCGCTGCTCATGCTGAAGTCTCCTGTTGATGTATGTCTCTGCCTTGATGTGGACGCGTGATGGAAGAGGATTGCGCGTGTATTGCTGGGCCTGCGCCAGGCAGCGTGTGAAGATGATGCGTGCGTTCTTGTTGCCGAGAGCCATCTCATCCAGCCCCCACTCCATCATCTCGATGAACTCCGCCAGCTTCAGGAGGTTCCGCTCCTCCACAGTGAGCACGACGCCAGCGATCACTCCCCAGGGGACCATTCGCAGCTGGGCCTCGCCCTCCATGCTGTCGAATGCGGTCTTGACCTCCGGGTGCTCTCGCTTGACGGGGAAGGGAACGTCGCCCGTTACCCGCTCGCCGACGTCATGGAACATGGCATAGCGCAGCAGCTGGGGGCTGGCCTCAGGGTGCAGAGCCAGAATGATGCGCATGACCTGCCAGGTGTGCTCCCCGACCGACTGGTCACGGATGCGCTCCCAGGTATGGTACCGAGAGATCTTGCCCGCGCTGCGCGGATCAAGGGTCAGCGGGTGAAATGAGTCATTCCGGGTCATGATGAGGCGGCTCCGGCACCCACTCTGGCGGCAGTTGCCCCGAACCCACTGCGCACAGCGGAGGGTGCGTAGGCCACTGGCGCAGAGGGGCGAGATGTGAACGGTAGTGACGGTGACGATGGCGGCGGATATGACGAATGCATCCATGGCATGTAGACGAAGTGGGTCACACCCCCAGCAGTCACCCGCCGACACACAACGCTGGGGTTGTGCTCCGTGCAGGCCTGCTCCGTGAGGTGCTGGGGTGGGGCAGGAGCAGAACACTGAGACTGCGCTTCATCTCGGTCACCTCGTCCTGTCGTGCAGCCTCTGGAGCCACTCCACACAGGCCGCGTGCCATGCTGGGCAGCCAATGGCCATGGCTCCCGCCATCGCTGCGTCAATGCTTCGGACGCCCCGAAGACTGAACCAGGAGCGGGCTACCCGCTCCGCCGTATGATTGAACCATGAGTTGTGATACAGATGGCGGCGATCCGCTCCTCCACCCCACAGGTTCATGTGCCAGTCCATGAACTGCTCCAGGTCTCTATCAATCGCCTCTGGAGCGTCAAACATCGGCACGCACCCCAGGGTCACCTCCTCCGCATCCGCTGTCTGGGCATCGGACGGTCTCATCTTGCTCCATACATCCTGATATACGTGGAAGTTGTTGCTGAACTGATACATGCGCCCTACCCGCACCCCAATGCGAGCAGCGAGATACTCCTGCAGCACGCTGAAGTGCACCGCGTTCGCACCATAGGCTCCCCAGACCGCGTCGTTGGAGCGGCACAGAACCGTGAGATCTAGAACCAGGGTGCCGTCGTGCGGAGCCTTGCCACGCACCCTCAGATACACGTGCGTATTGCATGGACGATCTCGCCACTGACCACGAAGATCGTTGCCTCCTCTGGCGTCCCACATCTGTATGACCACCTGCCGGTCATTAGGGTTGGCCCGCAGCTTCTGGACCGCCACCTCCAGCTGGTCGAACCCCATGGTGTGCCGCCAGCGGCGGCCGTAGGCCCCATGAATGGTGCCATCGCTCTCCGCGAACCTTGAGCCGAAGTCCGCGACATAGCGGTCCAGGAACGCGCTGTCGCAGCGCCCCGCCAGCATCCACAGCGCCTCCATGAGATGGAAGAATGGGTTGGCGTTGCGCGCCGGGCAGAACAGCACCCGCTCTGTCGGGCGCTCGTACACTGTCACCACCGGCGTGTCCACCACCCAGGCCGGACCGGCCGATGTGTCCTGCAGCTCCGACCCCCGCAGCGTATCCGACAGCCTCGCCCAGGCCTGGCTCACATTCCTGACAGTCACAACTCTCATTGCTATCTCCCTATGCGTTGTCCTCGGAGTGGACGCTGTCTTCCCCACCACTGACATCAATTCCCGCCTGCAGCTGCGCCCTCAGATTGCGCATGAGCCACTCCGCCATGAGACGCTCCCGCGCCGCATCGAAGCGCGGATCCTTGTAGAGCCAGTCCATCAGGGACGCATTGATGTTGGCCCGCCGTCCTACGCGCAGAAAGCTGCGCACCTCATGATCAGGTATGACAACCTTCATGACAGAATTATCCCAATGAGGGCAATGACGAGAAGCGCGAAGTAGATCCCACCAGAAACGACAGTGTTGCGATCATGAACCTCCGTCCACCCGTCCACAAGCAGCACAGCCACCGCCACCATTGCCCATGCGATCGCCTTCATCTGTTCATCTCCTCCTCGAGAACCATCCCAGCGATGGCCCGGTTCTTCGGATCGTTGTACCAGCGGCACCGCCCACTCGGATGAGGCAGCTGCCGGAAGTACACCCCCCGGCTCAGGACTGTCTCGACAAGAAGCGGGGGGAGGCGGAATGCGCTGCGCACGGCGGATCCCAGCAGGATGACCCGTCGGTTCCTCCACATCTCCACTCGAGCCTCGGCCGCACACCGCGCCTCGTTGCGGTCCCAGTCCCCAGTGACCAGGTTCACCCGCTCGAACGCCCGGCAGTACTCGCTGCGAGTGACCTGGCATCTGTCGCGCAACATCTGCCAGAGACGGTGGCCCGCGCAGCCCGGAGGGCTCGGCCACAGGGCGAGCTCCGGGTCATCGCTGTAGGGGTTGTTCATCCCGACTATGATGGTCTTCTTGCGCATTACCTGTTGGCCTCCACGAACTTCACGGCGCAGTCCTCCGCCATGCTGAAGTACCGGCGCAGGAGCTCCGGATCAGAGGTATAGTTTGGGTCAGGTATGCGACGAAGGCTACCGTATGATGCCAGCAGTGCGCAGTGGTTCCAGACGCGCTGGAAGCTGTCCGAGCGGTACCTCTCTTCGATGAACCCTCGGAGGCGGATCTCGTTGCCCCCGTCCATGTACAGTATCTTGCTGCGGGGTCCTCCTGAGATGACCCACTCAACGAGCTCGCAGTGCAGCATGCAGGAGCGGTGCTCCTCCAGGCTCAGGCCCCGGCGCTCCGCCGCCTCCCGAGCCTTGCGGGAGGCCCGCCGCCCGTCGCGGGTCTTCAGGCCGGCAGAGCGCACCTCCCAGCCCGGCCGCTCCCGCCTGAGGATGGCCTCGACGAAGGGGCTCCGGTTGATGTTGCCGTGGCAGAGAACCAGCACCTTCATCGGTACTCCTCCCGCTGGAACCGGGCGAACATGGCCACGGCGATGGGTCCGAGCGCGAGGCAAATGAGCAGCACGAGAGCGTCAACCCACAGCTCCTCCTCGTCTGGTGAAGCATAGAACGGCACCACCCAGCTCGTGAACCCCATTCCGAGCCAGAGCCCTGCTGCCAGGTAGATGATCTCAAGTGTAGTCATGTCCCCTCCAGGTTCCGCTGCTCCTCGAGCCAGTCCTCAATGCGCTTCGGCAGCTCGGAGCGCGGGTGGTACTTGACGCTGGTGGCCAGGTAGCCGGTCTCCAGCCAGTGGTCATACTGCTTGAAGGCGGGCAGGTTCTGCGAGTAAGACTTCGCCACCTTCCTCGGGTCGTGCTTCGGCTCGCCCTCGCGCAGCGCCATCTTGACGAACTCCCTGCACCACTCCACGGCGGCCTGCAGTCTCTCCGGGTCTATGGTCCCGGGGAAGTGACGAAACTCAATCGTGTTAGTCTCCCAGAGCTGGCGCAGGTTGACACAGAGCCTCGGGTGGATGGCGGGGTGCAGCGCACTGGTGTGCCAGTCCCGGTACTCACGGTCCCGGAAGTCCTCCGGGCTCTCCGCTTCCAGCTGGTAGCGCAAGCGCTCCGACATCATGAGCTGCTGGTGGCTGACCTTGCGGCGGCGGTAGCGCTTCATGGCCCCCAGGAACGCCTCCGCCGTCTTGTAGTCAGCGGTCACTGGTTTGGGGATGGGCTCCAGGATGGGGAGCAGCTGCGGCATCCACTCGTGGATGTATCTCTGCACCCGCTTGAGGCTGGGGAGGTGATCACGCAGCTGCGGCACCCGGACATGCACGTGCAGATTGGAGCGATAGTTGACGGTCGTCATGGGCCAGCGACGCATGATGTCAGCCAGCTGGTCAGCCTGACCCTCGGCGTCGGTCGTCGGTGCCGTATTGATCTCCCCACCCCGGGGCCAAAGCAGACCACGGGGATCCACTGCGACCCCGTTGCTGTTGACCATGGTTACATCGCGGACATCGATGCCCTGCCCGGGAGCCAGTGGCTCAAGGCGAGGCCAGTCGCTCAGCTCCAGTTCCGCCCCATAGGTCAGTCCGTATGCATTCACCATGTCAGGTTCCCCGTCAGTCCTGCCAGCCCAAAGAGAAACAGCGCCGCCATCGTGAGTGTGATGGCGAGGCTCCCGTCGGGCTGGCGCTCAGTCGCCAGGGAGGTCATGCCCATCAGCATGAGGCCGCCGCCCACGATGGAAACAATCATGAATGTAGTTATCATGAGCGTATGGTGAGTCATCCGACCAGCTCCCTCACTCGCAGATAGGCCGCCTCCCGGTCCAGGAACTCCACTGGCACTCCAGCCTTGACCAGCAGCTCGGATCCACGCATGGTCCCGTGCCACTTCGCTGTCGTGTTCTCCGGGTTGAGGGGCTTGGCCTCCTCACCCTTGAGGGTGGCCCGGGCCACCCGGCGCTCCTGCACAGAGGCGAGGCAGGTGTCCAGGGGCGTCGTGAGTTGTATGACGTGCAGCTGCTGCCCCGTCTCCTCCCACAGGGTGCGCAGACGCCCTGTTCCCCAACCGGAAACCATCAGCCCCTCGAATACAACGGGGCCAAGCTGGGCCTGGCGCTTCACCAGGGAGCAGATGTAGTCGGCCGCCCCCTTCCAGCTCATGGTGTCGCAGCCGCCGCAGGTCGTGTCGTACTTGCCCAGGATGAACACGGGGCCAACCCAGTGACCGATCTTGCGCGTCTTGCCCTCGACCAGCTCCTGCTGCACCTCCGCCTTCCTGTAGCCGCGCTCCTCCCAGTGGTCCAGCAGCCGCCGCACAACCGTGGTCTTGCCGCTGCCCGAGGTTCCCCGGATGTTCACAATGCGGTGCATGTCCCTAGTCCTCCGCCTTCTCGTATGAGGCCTCAAAGATGTCGTTCTTGCAGGGGTAGTGCTCCCCCTTCACACCCCGGATGATCCAGTCCCCGACCCCTGGCCTCCATCTCACCCTCGAGGGTCTGGATCTGGATGATGCGATCCCTGGGATCAAGCATCATCCCGCGCAGCTTCCCGCCGCACCAGTCCGCGAGGCGCTCCTGCTCATCCCACGTTCCGACCGTGAAGCGCCGCGCCTCCACAACAACAGGCTTCTTCCTGAACTTGGGCATGTCAGTCCTCCGTCCAGCTGACGACGAGCAACAAGCCAGAGATCACCAGCATCAGCAGCATCAGCAGCACGCCAACGATGGCCAGCGCTCTCATCCTCCAGGGGATCTCCATGCTCACGTCCGCAACCGAGGGCCAGAGCCATACCAGCAGGGCCAGAATGAGGCACGCGATGATCCCAACTACAAGTCTCCATCCGTCCCCAACTACAAGTCTCCATCCGTCCATGATCAGTCCTCCGGTTGCATGTCGTCGGGCAGCTGCTTGTAGAGCTCGAAGGCGACGTCCCCCCAGCCCTGCAGGGCATGGGACACCTCGAGGATGTCCTTGCCTACGCGGTAGTGACCGTTCATGTGACTCTTCCACTTGCACAGGATGGTCTCTACCTCCTGCGGACCGCACGGGCGCTCCAGGTCCGGCGGCGCGGGAAACTGCACGAAGTGCTGACTGACCTCGGCATAGGCCAGCTCCGCGGACTTGCCGCCCTCTCGCAGCAGCTCGAGCGCGGCACGCGGCTCCTTGTAGATGAGCCCGATGTCCTGACTGAACTGGACCGGCACCCCGCAGCACCGCTCCAGCATGTCCGCGATCTTGAACCCGATCCAGGGGCCGAACAGCGGCCACTCCTGAGCCGTCCGCATCACAGTCTTCTCCGTGCGCGGCAGTCCGGGGTCCTGGCTCACCCCAACAAGGTGATCGATGACCTCCTCCGGCGTGTCCCACTGGTTCCAGAACCACTCCACCGCCTTCACGCACTTCGGACCACGGAAGTAGCGACGCTCACTCGCTCGAGGCCACCTCCCCCCCGGCTTAACCGGGGGGCTGGTCTCGTTGGCGGCAGCGGCAAGCATGAGCCGCCAGTAGTCCTCGCCCTCGTGCTCAGAGATGTAGCTGGCCGCCCCCGTGTGGTAGAAGCACCAGTAGGCCAGCAGCCACCGCTTGCGCAGCGCGGGGTCGCGCGGCACGATGCCGTAGACCGGGTCCAGGTCACCCGTGCGGATGAGCGCCTCGCCGAACTCCTGGATCGTCATGGTCTGGTATGACTGCTTCATGTAACTATTCCCTCGATCTTGCGAGCAGCCCATGCGGCCGCGATCGTCCCGTTCTTGGCCCCGCCAGTCAGCGCAATGACCCGGCCCCGGGGGGAGACCATGCAGGGGTCCCGTCCCACCAGACTGGCGTAGGGCCGCACTCCGGACAGTGTGGTGGTCGTCTTCCCAACGATGCGCTCGACGCGCTGCCGCGCGGACTGCTCACGGTAGGGCTGCCGGAACGACTTCTCCACCAGAGCGCTGCCGTCGCCCGCCCAGCTCATGCCATCGTCCATGTTGAACGCTACCACCTGCTTGTAGGGAGCCCACAGGCTGATGACGGGGTCATACACAGGCATCGCTCGGAAGGCCCAGCCCCACCTTCCCCAGGTCTCTACCCATGGGCACAGCTCCGGCGTCCATATCCCGGCTGCTACCACTACCCAGCGGGCCTGCAGCGTCATGGTGGGTCCCGCTGGGAGAACTACCGTCGCGCACGGACCGTGATCAATGATCGAGTGGACACGGCTGCGCACGACTGTGAAGCGGGTCGATGTGCTGGTCAGGGTCAGAATGGAGCTGGGCTCCACACGGTAGGCCGTTGTCTTCAGCTTGCTGGGGAGGACCTGGAAGTCGACGGACTTCACGGTGTAGTACTGATGCAGCAGGCCCAGTCCGGCATCGAGGTCAGTGCGGCTCATGCTGCTGACCCAGCTAGGCTTGATGACGCAGCCCGCCGGATCACTCCCGCGCTCTGGCCTGTGGTCGTCGACGAGAACGACGCTCATCCCCTGCGTGTACAGATGGCGCGCCAGCACGGAGCCAAACAGGCCACCCCCAACTATGATCACGTCATGCATCTTACTGCCCCAGCCTTTCCTTCATCTCGAGAGCGGTTGCGATCTCGTCTGGCCCCACCTGGCTGATGCTGGTCAGCCTCTGGAAGCGAATGATCACGCCACTCTCGAAGTAGACGTATCCGTCTGTGCCCACTAGCCCTCCGTGCCCGCAGCACGCAAAGACGACCCCGGGCAGGCGGCCGAAGCACGGGTCCAGCTGGTCAAACTGACGAGTGAGCCCACACTCCGGACACTTCCATCCTGGATCCCGCTGACGGGCCTCAGTGCTCATGGACCCTCCAGTCGGATGTAGTGGGTTGGGTGCACGACAATCGTGCACCACTCGTCATTAGTCATGGACCACTTACCAGCGAGCCAACCACCCGGGTCCTGACCTTCGGGCCAATTGTCACACTCTTCTTGCGAAGCCTTCCACTTTAATGCGTCATCCTGAAAGAACCCCATGCCAACACCATGGACATTACAGTCCTCATCCACCAGTTCAGGGGCGAGTAGCAGGAACCCAGCCTCATTACCGTAGCGCTCCTTATCAGAGAGCTCCTCAATCGGACGCCAGAGACCTTTCATTTTCTATCTCCTAAATCTCTGCTTCGGGCGGCCCTCGCCAAGTCGTGCGCGCTCATACTTGTCGAACTCACACAGGCAATTCTGCAGGTCCTGGCCATGCAGCTCTATCTTGTAGCGCTGCAGCAGGACCACCATGCGCGTCTGCAACTTGTAGTGGGCCTGCCGCCAGTCGCTCTCGTTCCAGGGCGACGAGACGGGTCGCCCTAGCACCCGGTTGAGGCCCCGACGGCTGCCGGGTCCGGAGGCCGCGAACGTCTGCCAGTCGCTCGCGGAGCGCAGCGGCTCGACGTAGCGCATGTCCGCGACGACCTGCCCCGCGAGAAAGCTGCCCAGACCGTCAAAGCATGACAGCAGCATGTGCCAGGAGTTGAGGGTATCCCCCTTCCTGGGGCGCATGCCCGCGCGCTTCTTCCAGAGTGCGCTCAGCTTCTCGATAACGTACTCGGTCTTGTCCTGCTTGGTCCCCGCTGTCGTTATCATGTAGGCCGGGTTGAACAGCCGCATCCCGGAGCCGCGTCGTACCCGAAACGCGCGGGCCAGTGCTCCAGGGTTCCAGACAGGAAACTTCGTGTTCCACCCCTCGTAGTCCGCCAGCGTCTCTGGCTCGTTGACCCAGCGCGCCATGCACATGAGGTGCCAGAGGTCGTCGTAGCCGGAGTAGGGCTCGCGCCAGTTCCTCGAGATCCAGCGCGTTACGGCATCGTCCTCGCGGTGCACGTTGCAGAAGCGGAACGTCTGGAGGATGCCGTCACTGGTCCAGGGCCATGGGCTGCCGCGCCCCCTCAGCTGACGCACTGTCTCGCGCTCAACAATGAACGCTACCAGCCGCTCTGGGCCGTCGCCAACAACGCTGGTAAAGGAATAATGGGTCATTCAATTATCATCCTGCCAACCAGAGACGAAGGCAAGTTCCACTCCGTCCAGTCCAAGTGTTGGAACCTCCCAGTAACGATACAACTCTGGGCGACTGCAACTCGAGAAGAACAGGGGTGCCCGAATAAGCAGGTAACTGAGCTCATCACGAGCAATACTATAGCACTGGATCACAACCACGGCGCTGCCCTCGGCGTCGTGCTGTCCAGGACAGTCAGGCGCTCGCGCGCCCGTGTCACCCCCACATACCAGACCCTTCGCTCGTCATCAGGAAGCCGCTCCATCTCACGCCACGTCCGCTGGGCTATCTCCCGGCTCAGAACGACGTGCTCGGCCTCACCGCCCTTCGCCCCGTGTATGGTGGAGAGGCGCACTGTCGGCTTCTGCCCTAGGCGCTGCTTGTTGGCCAGCACGATGCGCATGTAGGCGACATCGTCCTGGGGCAGCCGATCAAGGGCCTCGAACCACGGATCCTCACGCAGCAGCACCCCCTCCTTCAGGAGCTGGCGCATGGTCACCTGAACTCCGTCCTCGCGGCCGGGCAGCTTCTTGCTCCCGCGCTTGACCCCAATGCCGGCTGAGATGTCCTCCAGCACCTCGCGCGCCTCCTCCACCAGCAGCGGGGCACCCTGGCGCCACCGCTCCCAGTTCTGGATGCGGCGCAGCATCTTCGGGCTGATTGACGGCACGCCACGACGCTCAAACAGCATGCCCCGGCGACGGAGCTCCGGCTCAAACTGCTCCCGCAGCACATACTCATTGCGCGCCAGGATCAGCACGTCCGGCCCGGACAGGTCCACAGTATCCAGCGTCGCCGCAAAGCCAACCTCCCCCCGGCTCCCGGAGCGAGCGCTCCAGTTCTTGGGTCGACGCTTCGCTACCCCGGTAATGATGCTCTCGGAGAGACCCTGAATAGCCGGGGGGCAGCGCCACGACTGCCCCAGGACGCGCACATCTCCACGCAGGTCGATGAGGTGGTCAACGTCGGCTCCGGCCCAGCGGTAGATGGCCTGGTCATCGTCGCCAGCGATCACAACGCGCCGCGTCCCGCGACTGAGCATCTCAACAACCTGCCACTGGAGGTGGCTGAGGTCCTGGGCCTCGTCGACAAGCAGCACCTCCAGAGGCGGCGGGGCCTCCTGGTGCAGGAACTCCGTGAGCATGTCGGTATAGTCGAGGTAGCCTCGGCTGGACTTGAAGACCTGCAGAGCTCGGCTGACCCGCTCGACCTCGTTCCAGGGCAGGCGATCGTCGTCCTCGTCGTACAGCTCGCGCAAGGTTATGCCACGAATGCGGGCGAGGTTCTCCATGAAAATGATGCGGTCCCCAACGTCGAAGCCCAGCAGCGTGCCGTCGTCGCTCCAGCGGCCCGTGATGCGCACCCGAGCGTAGTCGGCGAACTCCTGCATGCGGTTGCCCTCGAGCACCTCGGAGCGGCTCAGTCCCAGCCTCCGGAAGGCCAGGCTGTGCAGCGTGCGGAACCACGGGAAGTCGGAGCGCTGAAGGTTGAACTTCTCGCACGCTCGCGTGACACCCTCCTCAGCGGCCCGCTTGGTATAGCTGACGTAGCCAATTCGGTCCGGAGGAGTGCCCCGGGTGAGCTCCTCGTCGATGATCTGCAGGAGAGAAGTCGTCTTGCCCGTGCCGGGCGGTCCCAGGACTATCTCGGTCATGTCAGCAACTTACCTCTTGTTCCATGGCTTGAACGCGCAGAGCTCCTCGATACTGGGCCATGTGCCGTTGAATGTCAGTGCCCGGTCATCAATCGTCAGGAAGGCTGCTGGTTTCCGCTCAGGCCAAGCATCATTGTTCCAGGCAACCGCGTTGATGACTGCGTTGGCGGAGTACTCCGGTGGCTCATTGGGGAGCTCCCGCTTGGCCCAGTACTCAACCCAGAGACGCATGGCCCGGATGCCGTCCCCACCGTCTGATGTATCCTGGCGACTGCTTCGCGACGAGTAGATCTTCACCCGGAAGTGCTGGACAGCCTCCGCCAGAAAGGCAAACGCTCCTGGGACTGGTGGGTCCGGAATGAAGTCAGACTTTACCCACCCGCTCGTGTAGCTGTGTATCACACCGTCAAAGTCCATGCACAGTATTGGCTTGCTCATCAGATCAGCTCCTTCTCCTGTGCCAGCCACTCCGGCATGACCATCACCCCGTCCTCCTCGTGCCACTCTACCAGGGAGCGCGGCAGCCAGACCTCGACCGAACCGTCATAGAACAGGACGCCCGCCCTGGTGCGATGCTTCACCTGACCCGCGATGTCGACCAGTCGACTGCTGCGCTCCCTGGGCATGAGGCTACTCCGCCGCCTTGGGTTCCGTGCCGGCGTCCTGGACCGGCTTCTCCTCGGTGGCGGGCGGAGCCTGCGGAGCCGCCACCGGCTCCGGGGCCGTATTGGCGGCGACAGCATCGGCCAGCTTGCGGGTCCCGACGTCGATCGACGAGCTCAGCTTCTGCAGCTCCTCCACCGGAACGATGCCGTCGCTCTCGGTGATGAGCTGGTTGATGCGCTCCCGCAGGCCGCTGATCAGCGCCACGGCGCTGTCCTCGACCGTCTTGAGCTCGCTCACCCGTGCAGTGAGCTCCGCGATTGCGGAGTTGTACGCTTCCATGTTGCGCATTAGTATCTCCTTCAGTTGAGCGAACTCTTCGACCATGCGAACAGCAACGAGGTGGTTCGCGTCGTGAACCTCGTTGATGCGTCTCTGCACATGAAACAACGTGCTCCCAAGGAACTCAGTCTGGAAACTTTGCTGGTTGACGAGGGTGTGAACACCCAGCCAGCTCCTCACCCGCGCCCTCAGCGTCATCTCAGGAACCTCCTCCGGTTGTTCACGTCCCCCGGCACTGCCTCAAGGTGCTCCGGCCTGATGCAGCGACGGTTTGATCTCGGGAATGCAGACCACCGGCAGCATCGATGATCTACCTGCCATCCGGGCGGTATCGGCCCAACAACGCGCTCGTACACAACCCTGGAGGCAATCTGCATTCTCCCCTCAAACCAGACTTTTGGATAGTTGCCGCCCTTGCCGTCCCCCGTGTCCCCTCCGAGCCAGAGCTGGCAGCCGGAGGGACAGTGAAACACATTGTCAAGGATCTCATCGAGGGTCACACCTCTCTCCTCGGCAGCTGCGGAGGAGGGGCCTCCTCAGGATGCTGCAGCACCCCGGCTGGAACCCACCAGACATTTCGGTTGTGCCCGCGAATACTCATCTGCTGTGACTCACCCCCCAGCTTCTTGATGAACTCACCCATGGAGCCGCGCGTGAGGTGCTTAAAGTTCTCGCGCTCGAGGTGACGCTGCAGGTCCCGCAGCCGGAAGTAGTGACGCCCCGTCTCCTCGTCCTCCCATGGCTTGCCAACCATGAGATCCTCACGACGAGAACCACGCTGACGGTTGGTGCAGAACTCCTCCAGCAGCTCAGTGAACCTCGCCCGCACTGTCATGTCCGGCGCGAGCTCCAGCACCCGAACCTTCTCCATCACCTTCGCGATTATCTTGGTCCAGGTCTCCTGCTTCATGGGCATGTAGCAGCGGTGCATCTTCTCCATCGCAACCCGCTGGAACCTGTCGTAGCGCTGCAGGTCCTCCGTGCTCATCTCCAGCTTCTGGCCGTCCACGTCAACGAACCATATGGCGGGCTCCGCGTCAATGACAGCCAGGTCCGTTATGTCTGGATAGTCGGCCGAGGAGCTCACCCCGTAGCGCCGCCTCCGGCAGGTCCGGCTGTCGCAGTACGACTGCATCGGCTCCACTGAGCAGGTGTACTCGTACTCCTTCTTGCTGAGCGACTTGATCGTTCCGGCCACCTGCTCGCTCGGCAGTGGAGGCTTGAAGAACTTCTGGTTGGCCTGCTCAACGTGGTCCTGCCAGTCGGCCGGATGCTTCCGGCGATAGAACAGCCCCATCATGAACAGCGTGTTGTTCTGCCCACCCCGCTCAACACCGTTGCGCGCCAGATGCTGCAGGCACGGTGGACCATCGTCAAACGGCTCATGCTCCGCCTTCCCCCCCCGCTTCTCGGGACGGACCGGGGGGCGGCTGACCGCTATGGTCGCGATGTCGTCGATCTGCGCCTTCTCGGCGGCGGATAGGAACTCAGAGGCGGTCATCTCGGAGCCAGTGCGCTTTATGCCCACCTGATCCTGCAACTTGCCGCCGTAGTTGTCCCCATAGTACGGCATGATCATCCAGCTGCCGACGTCTCCTCGCTCCGAGAGCACGGACGTCTGCTTGGGGAATATCTCGCTGCCCGATATGCCCAGCGCGGCGCTGAGGTCCCGTAGGACGCTCTGTACCAGTGCAGCGGGCTGTGGCACGCTGAAGAACAGGAACAGGTGCAGCCCTCCGCTCTTGGAGCGGCATGGCACGACTGGCAGCTTCATCTGGTGGACGCGCTCAATGAGGTCCAGCAGGTTGGTGTCGTACTGGTCGAAGTCCACGGAGGCCCAGCAGCAGTTGCCGTCCTCCATCACGGGTATGATACCGAGTGGGCGCTTGCCGTCGAGGTGCTGCTGCCACATCTCAAGGGTGTAGGGCTCACGGTGGGATGAGGCAGTCTTCTTGATCGCCCACTTCAGGCTGTCGGGCTCGCGGTGGGGCTCACCATGCGTGCCGTGCGCTCCGCTGTAGCCACGGAACAGTTCCATGAACCGCTCTGCTGTCGTCTTCTTGTCTGCCACTTGACCCCGCCGCCGTGAGGAGAGAGGAGGACCCCGAGGGGTCCTCCTGAACGTGCCCCGGGGCGGCCGCACCGTCCCCTGCACTAGCCCTTGGGGAGCGTACCCCTCGGGGTTGGAAAGAGCGGCTCCGAGCGACCGGAGTTACCCACGCAGCTGACCCTGTCAGGAGGTTTTCCTGGGAGGGATGGTCGCTAGTCCCCCCTCGAGCCGCCTTGTGACCGCTGCAGACCTCAGACCTCGCGACGCCCCCGGGCAGGGGCCGTCTCCTCGGTGCCGTGGGCCTCGGTGGCCTCGGCCTCGTCCTCGATGCGCTTGGCGCCACTGGCAAAGGCGTCATGAAGCGCCAGCCCGCGCTCCAGGTCGACCTCGCTCTCGACCCAGCGGGTCTCGCTGTCGTCGATGGCGAACATGTGCCAGCTGTTGTTGTTCTTGGACTTGAACACCGTCTTGAGGTGGTAGATGCAGGCGCATGCCGGCACCTTCGCACCCTCGACCTGCTTGCTGTTCTGCATGAACATCCATGCCTTCGAGAAGCTGTGGCCGGTGCCCTTCAGCGGTATGGTGTAGGGGAGCGGGGCCGACCCCTCGCGCAGAACGTAGCCGATGTGATAGCGGGTCTCAACAACCTCGTTCCCGTTGGGCAGGGTCCAGACCTCGTTCCCCTCGTCGTTCTCCTTGAGAGAGGCATTCTTGGGCATGTCCTGGTGGCGACCGACGATACCACCGCCCTTCTTGCGCGGGACCCACTCCACGAACTCCTTGGAGAAGTAGCACGGCTGGAACCAGATGCCGTCCTCACCGCTGATGATGGGATTGGGTGCGTTGCGCAGCCAGATGGCTCCGGCCTCCGCGCCCTCGATGTAGGCCGGATCCTTCTTCTTGACCTGCGGAGAGTTGTCCTGCAGGATGTAGATGAGTGGTACGAGGTTGTCCTCCTGCGCGGTGGACACGCCCTTGCCGCCCGCTGCCGCCATGCGCTTCGCGAGCGCTCCGGTCGGAAGGCCGGGGGCCGTGGTCTTGGTTACTGCTGTGCTCGGCTTTGCCATGATGGTTCAGTTCTCCTTCCTCGGCTTCAGGTTGATGATCTTGCCGACCTGCGCTCCGAGGGTCTCCAGGTCAGGCATCGTCGCGTGCTTCTCAATCTGCTCCTTGACCCAGGCGGTCAGGGAGTTGTGGTTGACGGACCTGCGCTCCGTAAATGGCAGCTGCGTCTTCACCAGGGTCTTGCGGAGCTGCTCCTGCTGCTTGGTGCTTCCGCGCGGCAGATCCACCGTGAATGTGGCCTTGATGAGGTCGCCAGCATCGTTCTTCTCGAGGCACTCGAACGCCTTCTGCTGGCGGTCAGCGGGCCAGGATGCCGATATGGAGGCCCTGTAGTAGGGCTTCAGCACCGCATCGTAGCCGGGCAGGTCCCCCTCCGGCAGCAGCCCCAGCTTGTCAATCTGCAACTCCTCGAACTTCTCCGGGATAGTTGCCGTGAGCAGGGTCTGCAGCTCGTCCTGGACGAGCTGCATCTGCTCCGCCAGTTCCTGCGAGCGGACCTCAAGGTCCCGCGCCCGGCGCATGTGGTTGCGGATCTCTTCCAGCTTGTCCTCCGGAGGGGCCTGCTTGGAGGAGGCGAGTGCACGCTTCAGCGCGGGTGAGGGAGCCTTGCTCATTTTGGGTGCTTCTCCAGGGTTTGGTGCCCCCGCCTTACCGGGCCTGTGCGGGGGTCAAGTGCCAGCTCTTGCTAGGCCCTGACGTGCGCTGGGTGGTCAGCAGCGGGTCAGGTGCCAGGGCTCCGGGAGCTGTCGTCAGGGTGCCCCGGCCCTGAGACGAAGGCAAGGGGCTCAGAGCTTGTTGGTGCCCTCGACACCCCGGGCCATGCGGTCCAGGGTCCGCTTGTGGAGCCAGAGCTGAGCCGTCTCGATGTGGGTGAGGGCCACCGCGTTCTCACGACAGCTGAACTGACCGGCCTGGAACGACTGCAGGCGATCTGCCACGATGGCCAGCAGCACCTCCTGCGTGAGCCCGTTGACCCCAGCCTCCGCAATCGGACCGTTCTGGAACAGAATGTCCGAGTGATAGACCGCTCGGTCCCCATCCAGGTTGAACGACGCCCAGCTGTTGGGCACGCTCGTGAACGAGGGATTGGCTACCGGGTTGTATCCGCTCACACGATAGAGGTGGCACGCTCCCCCGGCCCCCGGCTGGTCCATGACCATGACACTCAGCAGGTCATTCAGGGGGTTCACTCGATGTCCGAACAGCTCTCTCATCATCAGCTCCTCTGGTTGGGTGAGCCCGGCAGCATGGGCCGGGGGGAGGACGAAGGCAAGCCCACCACTGCGCGCGCCTCTGCCGGCATGTGCACGCGCTCGCGGGGGCGCGCGAGGTGGTGGTGGTCCCAGTGAGCATGTGACTGGCGGAGCAGCACTTCTGGGCCACTACTACACCACCCCCGCCACAGTGGGCTTGCTTTCGTCTCAGGCTGGGGGCACGCTACGCCCCCTCTGATCGGAGGACTCAATGTCGTACCGCAGTCGTACCGCCCCATGGGAGCACCAGCGCCAGTACCCGAAGCGCCTGGCGAAGCGCCCAAGCGTCCCCGGCGTCGAGGACGTGTTCAGTCTCACGTGGGAGATGGGGTGCGGCAAGTCGAAGCCGATCGTTGACGAGTTTGGCTCAAGGGTGGATGCCCGGGACCTGGACCGCATGCTCCTGATCGCGCCAGCCGGTAGCTACCGCAACTGGCTGTTCGACAAGACTGAGGAGCAGCAGTCGGAGCTGCGCACCCACATGGACCCCCACCTGTTCGCTCGACTGAGCTCAGCGGCATGGATCTCCGGTGGTCGCAAGTCGGATGCGGAGCGCATTGAGCGCATGATGCGCAGTGATCGGCCGAAGTTCCTGGCCTGCAACGTGGAGGCCCTCAGCACGGTCGAGCGGGCCAAGCTGCTGTGCCGTCAGTTTCTTGAGGAGGGGATCCAGGAGTCAGTTGGGTTCGGGGGCAGGGGTCGCCGGGCACGCTCCATGGTGGTGGTCGACGAGAGCACCCGCATTCGCGGCGACAGCAACCGCACGGACACTGTCCACTCGCTCGCCGAGCTGACCGAGGTGCGGCGCATCATGACCGGCCTGATTACCCCCCGGGATCCGATGGACCTGTTCAGGCAGTACTGGTTCCTGGACTGGCGCATTCTCGGGCAGCGCAACTTCTATGCCTTCCGGGCACGCTACGCCATCATGCAGAAGATGATGATGCGCGGTCGGACCGTGAGCGTGGTGGTCGGCTTCCGCAACCAGGAGGAGCTGCGAGAGCGCATTGCGCCCTGGACCTACCGCGTGCTGCTGGAGGACTGCATCGACATGCCGGGTGAAACGTTCCAGACCCGCGATGTGGGCCTGTCAGCGGGCCAGCGGCGCATGATACGCGAGCTGCTGGAGCAGGCAACGACCCGGGTAGAGGGAACCGAGGTTCACGCCACCAAGACGATCAAGCTGGCAACGCTGACCGCCATCGATCAGATCCTTCTGGGGTGGCTGGAGGATGAGGAGGGACAGGTTCACGAGGTCCAGACGCACTGCTACGACGCACTGCTGGAGACGCTCGAGGAGCACTCTGGCAAGGCCATCATATGGACCCCATTCCAGCAGAGCCTCAAGAAGGCGGCAGCCCTCCTCGAGGAGGCGTATGGCCCGGGCAGCGTGGCCCTGTTCTATGGGGGCAATCGAGCGGTGCGCCATGAGGACGAGAGGCGGTTCCTGAGCGACCCCAAGTGCCGGTTCATGATCAGCACTCCAGCGGCCGGGGGTGTGGGCAACACCTGGAATGTTGCGACGCTGAGGGTGTACCTCGGCAACTCTCACGACCTGGAGCACCGCCTTCAGAGCGAGAAGCGCAACTACCGTGGCGGCCAGACGCAGCACGTGACCAGCGTCGACCTGACGTGGCCTGAGGTTCCGGTCACGACCAAGAAGCTGGTGGGGCTGCGCAAGAAGCTGGACATCGCCTCTGTGATACAGGGCGACCCGCTGAGGGAGTGGCTCCTGTGATCTGTTACTAATGGCTGAGGGTTCTTCAAAGTGGAGGTTAGGATGAGCACAAGAATGGAGACACTGACCCGCATAGCCTGGAACTGGGGCGTGCGCTGCTTCGGGCTGGGGCACATGACTGACTGGACCCTGTGCGCGCTGCGGTTCGGCGAGGAGAGCGTGGAGGTGATGCAGTCGCTGGGTGTGACCCGCGACAAGGCTCACCAGCTCGTGGACATGGTCTATGACCGGCCTGTCGGCGAGATCGAGAGGGAGCTCGGCGGCAGCCTGGTCACACTGGCCTGCCTGTGCCACAGTCGCGGTGAGAGCATGGAGGACCTGCTCGAGCGCGAGATACAGCGCGTCCTGAGCAAGTCCCCCGATCACTTCAGGCAGCGCAACAAGGAGAAGGTGGAGCTGCTCAGATGACTAAGCGGACAGTGGTATGTCCAACATGCCGTGGCACTAAGCAGGTGTTTCAGGAGAGAGATGCCCACAGGTCTGCCGGCTGGATCCCCTGCCCATACGTGCACTGTGATCAGGGTTCAGTTGTGGTCACTCGGGCTCCACGCGAACCGGGCCGACCCCACCGATCCCGAGCGCACGCGCCCCGGCGAGGCCGAGGTCGACGCACCGCCCCCTGATGAAGGGTCCTCGGTCCGTCACACGTGCCAGTATGGAGCGCCCCGTGCGCAGCGAGGTGATGCGCAGCCAGGATCCGCATGCGGCGGAACGGTGAGCCACGGTGTAGGGGCTAGTAGCATGAGTGTCGAACGGCCCGAGGCCTCGGCAGGCTACCCTGCCTCCGTGGAGACCGTCCCCGTGCCCATAGTGGCTCGCTACGCAGGTCTCCCCAGCGTGAGCGAGTGACGCTGCCCCCAGGAGGAGCAGCGCCGCGATGCTAAATCGTCGCACCATGAGGGTTCACAATGGTGTAGCCGCTGATGTCACGGGCATGGTAGCGGGTCAGTCCCCGCCCGGAGTTGTAGTCCTTGACCATCCAGACGCTGCCGGAGACGTGCTCCTTGAGCGTCAGGACGTGCCCCGGGCGCACTCCAACCATGTTGGGTGCAGCAGCGGCCCGAGGGAAACGGTACCAGGCACGGGCCAGATTGAGCCCTGGGACAATGCGCCCAAAGTGCTCCAGACTGGTTCCGCACCCACAGTACGCTCGAGGACACCCGGCGGGGCGGCCTCCAACGACTGCGCTGGTGTCATGATGCCGGGGGCGAGCGTCCACACTGCTGCAGGTCAGCAGCAGGGCAGCAGCGGCCACGAGGTATCGTGTCATCATCGGCAAGTTCCTCTTGCTGTTGGGAAGAGGAGGATCTTACCTCACACGGCGCTGCTGGGCAACCCCCATGGGGTACGGGGGTTCCGAGGCCCGACACCTCAGCCGATAGGTGACGACAACTCGAATGAGCATCATCAGGTCCACGCTCAGCACGAGCAGCACCCCCGGGGGCCAGGGCTGCCAGCCCTTTTCCACCACAATGGACAGGGACCAGAGCATGGCGAAGGCAACCAGTGCCAGGTTGATCCGACGCATCCAGCGAAGGCAGAGGCCTCCCTCCTCTGGGTTGTGCCAGATGAGCTGCATGAGGTGGGTGGACAGCAGCACCCCGCCGAGGCAGAGCACGATGTGAATTGTCTGAAGATCCGCAGAGTTCAGAATGTCCATTGCAGCATCCTCTTTTCCTACTTGTTGGCTGCCCCATTGTTGGACAACGCACCACCAAACTTGTAGTTCTTTACGGCCCCAACGATACCCTGGCAGATGGCCATCCCACCGAGGCCAACGATGAAGCTGGCGGGCTTGGGTGAGATGCCCGTAACGTGAACTGCGATGTCTGTCAGATAGGCAGCGGTGAGAGCACCAACTACCATGCTGCCGACTGCCGTCCACGGAGACGTGCGCGTGAACACGAGGGCATTGACAACGCCTCCAGCGAAACCTCCGAGCAGGTCCCGGAGGCTGACGTCCAGCACAGTGAGCCAGTCGGCCATCTTACATTCCCCTTACTTCTTGCACCGGAGCTTCCAGCGCCGGTTCATCTTGTCCACCTGCTCCTTGGTCTGACGGGTATCCTCCGAGGACCAGCGGACGGGTACGTAGCTCGTGCAGAACGTGTCCGGCGGAGGTGGCGGCGTTGGCACCTCGCAGGTAATGGAGACCAGAAGGAAGGCGATACCAGTGCAGTGCATGAGCATGACTACTTCCTCCGGAACTCCTGGTCGAATGCCTCATCGTCGCTTGGGTGAGCGGCGTGGGCCTCCTCCGTCTGGCGGTCTGCCTCCGCATCCTTCTCGTGCAGCTGGCGCAGACGCTCCAGCTGCTCACGGACTGCGTCGTTGTAGCCGTCCGTGCGGGCGGATGCTGCTCGGGCCCTGTCATCCATGGACTTCAGGAGCCCGAGCAGCGTGGGCAGCGCCCGGAGGAGCGCAAGTGCGAGCGCAGCCCAACTCATGATCAGCTACCCCCGCCAGAAGGAGTATTGGTAACGGAGCGCATGATCGCCATCAGGATGGCGACCCCAACGGTCTGGAGCCCCGCCTTCGGGTTCCCGATGAAGGCAACCCAGTCGACCGCCTGCAGCACGCCGAACAGCGCCACGAGCGCCGCCGCGATGTAGGTCTTGTAACCAGTAAGCATGTTCCAGTCTCCTTCTCTTCGCGGCCCCGCTGCGGGGTCGCTCCTCTATCCCCTGTTCAGGGAAAGCCTCGTCATGGTCCCCGCAATGCCGTCCACCAGAAGGGGTGGGTGCTCCCTCTGGAACCGACGCACTGCGGAGCGGGTAGCGGGGCCCACCACGTCGTCCTCAACGAGGGGTCCATACCCGAGCTTGTTCAGGCGCTGCTGCACCCAGCGAATGGTACTAGCCTCCGGCGGCAGTGAGCTGCGGTCGGCCGCCTGAGCAGTGACAGAGGGGTAGTGGTGCTCGTGCAGCTCCTCGCCGCGCATGGCAGCCTGGACGTCGGCCACCAGCTCCGCCTTCACCATGTTGTGCCCGGGACAGGTCTTGTGACTGGTGGCCTCGTCCTCCTTGTGAAAGTGCAGCCCTCGCACCCCCAGCCTGTAGTCGGCGGGGTCGAGGTGAGCGAACTTGTGAAGCTCAGCCAGTGCACCAACAAGGTTGGCGCGCAGGAGACCGTCGAACTTCTCACGCTCGAACTCTCCGACCGTCTCCACGCCCCAGCTGAACCTGTTCCAGCTCGGGCTGTGCACCCCAGGCTTCCAGAGCGGATTGAACAGCCAGATCTTGTCCGGAGCCACGAACAGGTGCGGCCCCCCCGGCCAGTCCTTGCCCTGGTAGTAGTCGCGCAGGTTGCGCATCCACTGCTCGCCGGTCCAGTTCTTGCGGTGAGCCCAGTCCTGGGTGTAGAGCCGCAGGTCTGGGGCCGACGTGTTGTGCACGACGATGAACCGGGGGAGCCAGATGTGCTCCGGGAGGGTGTGGAGGTAGTCACGCAGCTCCGGGACCGTGACGCCTCGTCCAATGATCTCCATCACAGCCTCCCGAACGCTTCCTGCATGGCTCCGCGCAGGATCTTGGCCCCCTCTGCATCGAGATGCTCGTTGTCAATGGGGCCGCCGCCGACTACAGTGATCTGTGCCGCGAGAGGGGTGGGGCTCGAGCCTGACTGCTGAAGGTTAGATCGAGAGATGACTGGTGCCATGGTTGCGCGCTCCTAGTTGGGTACTGAGATGACTACGATGCCTGATCCGCCGTTGCCGCCAGAGGCACCAAAGGCCGAGTTGTACGAACCTCCACCACCACCGCCGCCAGTATTCGCCGTGCCAGCGGTGCCGTTGTTGTTGCCCGCGTTGCTGCCTCCGGCCCCGCCTCCCCCCGTGCCACCTGAGCCATTGGGAGCAGTCAAGATGCCGCCACCACCACCGCCTCCTGCGTAGGTGACAGAGGAGCCAGTGATAGAGGAGGATGTGCCGTTGCCACCGTTGCCGGAGTTTGTGGTGTTGCCGGTCACGCCAACTGCACTTGCCCCACCGCCACCTCCGTTGCCGAAGCTGGAGACCGCGCTCGACCCGCCGCCCGCGAACCCGGACGTGTTCCCGGTGCCACCAGAACCGCCGTTCGTCCCGCCGCCGCCATTGCCGTTCGTCGCAGTGCCGTTGTTGCCAGCCACTGCTACGCTAGTACCACGACCGCCTCCACCACCACCACCTCCTGCCGTTGCAACGCCCGCGATCGAACTAGCGCCGCCATCTCCGCCCGTAGCATTCACAGCGCCAGTGCCGCCGTTCCCTACCGTGATAGCATAGACACCGGGGGTTGGACTGAAACTGCCTGTAATAACACCACCGCCGCCTCCTCCGCCCCCGGGGCCGCCACCTCCAGCACCACCGCCGCCGACAACGAGGTAGTTGGCGGAAGAGGCGTTAAGGTGAGAGCCGAAGGTAGCCGATGAATTGTAGGTATAAATCGAGGGACTAGTGGTCGGGGTCCACTTGATGACGATGACACCTGCAGCACCAACGCCGCCCAATGACGTAGTTGCACCTGCCACTCCGCCGCCACCGCCGCCGCCGCCGTAATTACCAGCCGCAGCTCCCGGGGTTCCGCCTCCAGTATTAACGTTGCCGCCGCCGCCACCGCCGCCGGAGCCAAAACCAGTAGCCCAATCGTTACCGGCTCCGCCAACTCCAGCGGTCCTTACGCCTGTTCCGGCATCTCGGATCGCTCCGCCACCTCCGCCTCCGGCCGTTCCATCCGTTGCGTTAGTGGATGTCGTTGCGCCGGTGCCTCCGGAGGTTCCACCGCCGTTGCCACCATTGGTTCCCGTACCGGTTCCGCCTGCTAGTGACCCGCCTGCGCCGCCGCCACCTCCGCCACCACCCGCTCCTGTCGATCCGGTGCTGATGCCTGCGCCACCTGCGCCGCCATTATTCCCAGATGATCCAGCACCACCACCTCCTCCACCGGAGGCCCCAGACGGGCCACCACCGCCGCCTGCGCCACCAGAGGTTTTCGTCGTGCCTACTCCGGAACCTGAGGCTCCCCCAGCTCCTCCAGATGAGCCACTACCACCAGCGCCGCCCTTGCCGCACGCACTAGAAGCGGCGCAACTCGCCCCATTGAAGTAGCTGTCGCCTCCAGCGCCACCAACGGCCCCAGCAGCACCAACCGAGAACGTGACCGAGTTTCCGGGGGTGAGGGTAATGTTCTGTACCGCGCTATATCCTCCGCCGCCTCCACCTCCCCCTCCGGCTGTGCTAGCCACCCCGGTAGCTCCACCACCACCGCCACCGATCACCTCAATAGAGTTCGCGCTATTGTTCCAATTATTGGGAACGATCCAAGTGGAGCCGCTGGTCAGAACAACTGTCTGCACTGCAGAATAGGAAACAATGACGACGCCTGAGCCGCCAGCTCCGCCAGCGCTCGATAGCCCCGGCGCAGAACCACCACCGCCGCCGCCGCCGCCAGTGTTGGCGGTTCCAGCCGTTCCCGTCCCGCCGGATACTGCACCAGCGCCGCCTCCGCCAGCGCCGCCAGTGCCAGCCGTGCCACCATTGTAGGAGCCGCCACCACCGCCTCCGGCATAGGTTACGGCAGAGCCAGAAATGGATGATGAGGTACCGGCTCCACCAGATCCACCGACCGTTGCGGCACCCGTGCCACCAACCGCGCTCGCGCCACCGCCACCGCCACCTGTATAGTTAGACGACCCCGGTCCGGCATCCCCGCCATAACTTCCTTGTCCCGCTGTTCCTGTTCCCTTGGTGTTGGGGTTGCCGCCGCCGCCACCAGAGCCTCCGTTCGCACCGTTAGCATTGTGCGATCCACCACCACCGCCACCAATTGCGGTAAAGGACGAAAATACAGAATTGCCGCCGGAACCACCGCTTACTCCGGCAGCGCCAGCTGAACCACCCGTCCCTACCGTGATTGAGTACGTGGATGCACTCAGCGATGTCGAGCCAGTCAGCAATCCACCAGCGCCGCCTCCGCCAGCGCCGCGCGTGTTTGTGCCCGAGCCACCGCCACCGCCACCGCCTGCAACAACCAGATAGCTGGCAGTGCCCGAGCCGGTACACACGAGAGATGAGGAGGAGGTGAAGGTGTGGATGCGGTTGTTTCCGCTTGCCGTGATAGTCCCCCCCGTACATGAGAGGGGACTGGTAGGCGCGCTCGACGCAGCAATAAGCGTTGGCTGAAATGTGCCCGGCATGTTGGCCGACGCTGCCGAGAGCAGCGCCAGCCAGGGAGCGACGACTAGGAGGAGAAGGGCTCGGTGGAACTTCATGGGTTGCGCACGTCCTTGTTGAGCGACGCCATGCAGAACGTGGTCGTGCTGCAGGAGTAGACGAGCACGTCGACTGCGTTGGCCGTGGTGGTCAGGGACGGTAGGGTGCCGCCTGCGTACTTGAGAATGGTGTTGCCCCCAGCGGGCCAAGTCCGGCTGCCTGTTGCGTCCTGAATGAGCCGGATGGTCCCAGCCTTGCCCGCCCGCACGTTAGAGAGGGTCAGGGTGCTGATGTTACCTGTTAGTGTAACAACACCGTTGATGAGAGTGTCGAAGTCAATTGTCGTCGTGGCCCCATAGGTAATGGTCACCTCCGACGGGTAGATGACGCTGGCAGGGACCAGCACGCTGGCGGTTGCGGCATAGTACTGCGCCGCCGTAGCAATCATGGAGGTGTTGTGGTCAGCATACACGATCTGCCCGCAGGTCGGAGGTGTTCCACCGTGCAGCACAGTTGTGCTGGTGCCGCACGAGATGGTCGTTGGGGCCGCCCCCGCGCCCCCACCAATCATGAGCTGGTTGGCGGTCAGAGTGGCTGAGGAGGCCATCACGCTGGTGGATGAGAAGTAGGGGATGCCACCTGAGTTGGCGGAAGTGGGGTAAGATACGGCCGCCCAGCTGGGCGTTGCGGTGGCTCCGGAGAGCAGTGGAAGATTGGCGGTGGCTGTGCCGGACAGGATCTGCATCCCAGAGGCGTTCGACCAGACGATGCCACCATTGGACGCAGCAAGACTGGACCCCGTGCCACCCTGGTTGAGCGCCGCCGTGCCAGTCACCGCACTGAAGGGAGGAGCGATCGTGGCCGTAGTTACCGCCGTGATCTGCCCCTGGGCGTTGTAGGTAATGACCGGGGTCACCGTTGCGGAGCCAATGGGACCGGCCGCTGCTACAATATTGGAGATGTTGATGACTGCTGGATTGGTGCCCGTGATCGTGATGCCCGTGCCGCCGGAGACGAGCCCAGTAGTATTTATCCAGCTAGGGGCTGAGCTGGGTCCTCCACTCTGGAGCAGCTGCCCAAGGCTCCCTGCCGTGAGACAGGTCGGAGTTCCGGAGCTCCAGTAGACAACACCGCCCGTGCCTGTGCACGTCAACCAGTCGACGTAGGAGTTGACGATGTCCGTCGTCACCGTGCGCAGCTTGGCCGGGGTAATCTGCCCCGTAGTGTTGTCCGCGAAGAAGGAGTTGATCTCCGACTGGATCGTCGCCTTGGACTTCTGCGCATGAGCAGGATGAGCCAGCCCCAGCGCAATAGCAAGTAGGAGTAGTGCTCGAAGCATCTTCATGGGACAAGCCTCACTGCATAGTTGACCGTTCTGTGGGGGTTCAGGAGCTGGACCGGAATGCTGAGGCCACCCTGAGCATTGCCGGTGAACGTGGAACTGGCCGTAATGTTCACCGTCGTGTTAGTCGCACCGACGGCACCACCCGGCTGTGCCGAGCCGCCGTCCGACTTAAAGATGCTTGTGCCATTGTTGATCGTAGTGGATACCGACCCAGACGGGGTATACGGAGGAAGATTGGTCGTGACCAGAGTGCTCGTCAGTCCACCCCCCCGAACCCCGAGAGCCTGTGCCTCTACCATCGGTGAGAACCGTGCAGCCGTGCCACCTGCCGTGGCCGTAGCGTTCAGGGACAGTGTCAGAGTGGTGCCGCTGATGGCCGTAACCGTAGTGCCTGCAGGCACGTTCGCCGACTGAACATACATCCCCAGAGCCAGTCCAGAGGCGGAGGCCACCGTAGCGGTTGGGGATCCACTGGTCGTCGTGATCGTAGTAGAGACCTGGAGGTAGTTCGCTCCTGTCCCGCCCATGTTGTCGCGACCAACCATGCTCAGTCCACGAAAGTCTGGCAGGTTGAACGTAGTGGATCCATCCCCATTGCCATAGGCGAAGAAGGTGATCGTGCCAGAGCGGGTGCTCGTGGCGTTCGCGCTCATCGTGCAGGAGTTAGTAGTGCAGCTCAGAATTGTGGCCCCGGCCGGAATGCCAACACTCTCAACCGGCATGCCATACCCGAGCTGAGTAGTATCCGCCAGTCCTGTGATGACAGCGGAGCCACTGGAGAGGGTTCCAGTCTGAGCCAGCGTGAGCGCGCTCAGCAGAGAGGAGTAGGTGGTTCTGCTGACAGCCTGCCCATAGGCGAACGCATAGTTGGTCGGCGCAGTGAACCCGGCCACCGGAATGACCGTACCAACCGGAACGCCGCTGGTATTTGGCCAGTTTACCGGGCTGAGGATGTGGAACACTGCAGCATTGGCGTCATAGATGACGCTCACCGCGTTGGTCGCCACCAGCTCGCCCCCCGTGAGCGCCCCCGGCCCCGTTGCACTGTCCCGCACGATCTGTAAGGCCCCGAACCCAGACGGGTTCAGCGTAGCTCCGCCGGTATTCGTGTTTGTGGATATGAAGTTGATGACCTGCCCATCCGTTCCAGTGAACGATGGCGCAGTCACCGTGATGCTGTTGGGCGTGCCACCGCTCGCTCCTGCGTAGATTACAACGGAGGAGGACGTGTCAGCCGTGAGCTGATCCCATACCTGGTCACCGGCCGGGGCGCATGGCAATCCGGGCGTCGTCCCTGGCTTCTTGACAACCTGACGATAGGATCCGTTGCCATAGATGACCGCGCTGCCGGACGAGTCAAGCTGCACCGGATTGGTGTTAGCCGTCTGGCCAGACGGATCCGTGTAGGTGTCCTTCGGAGAAGTGGTGCCCGGCACGTAGAAGAACACGCACCCCCCGGCTACAGGAGCTCCGTTACCGTCCAGGAACGTCTGCTGCCCGTTGGGCAGGAGAGTTGCCGAGTGAGCCGGGGGGTGGTAGGGTGCGCCGGTCAGGAGGACCAGTCCAGCGAGAAGGTTCTTCCAGGTGCTGATGCTCATTGTCTTCCTCACAGTCGTGATCCTTCAATCATGGGCTCGCTATTCATTGGCTCAGTCAGCCGGTTCCGCTGAGTGGCAGCGGTGGACTGGACGACAGGTCCCGCAGAGCTGGACAGACGACCCGCATAGGCCGATCCTGCCGCCCGGCGCGACCCCTCGGTCGAGATAGCCCGCAGCAGGTCACGGAACTCCGGGGCCTGCATCCTGGTCTGCATGAGCCTGCCCAGCTCCTCATGGCCGCGAGCGTAGCGCGCGGAGCGCTCTCCCTCCATGATGGCGCGGGGCGTAGCCCAGTCGGGCCACCAGGTGCGCGGCCTCGCGAAGTCCAGGTTGCTGAAGTAGCCGGGCTCCTGCTGCTCTGGCATGAGAGCGTTGCGCCGGGCCTGCTTGCTGGAGGTGGGGCTCCCACCGATCAGCTCGTTGGTGTTCGCGGAGATCTTGACCTCTGACTCGAGATCCCGGATGAGGCGCTCTGCTCGGCTCTCACCAAACAGCAGTCGCAGCTTCTCCCGCCCGGCCTCAGTCAGCAGACGGTTGCGTGCGGTGGTGTCACCGTTGACCGTGTTGGCCATGATCTCGTTGATGGCGTCGCGTGCCCCCTGGCGACGAGCTGCAAGCTCGGATGGGTTCAGGCTCTTCAGCTCAAGGGCCAGGTCATCTGCTCGGACAGTGCGCACCCAGGTCTTCTGGCCCGCCTCAAGCTGGTCGAGCAGGGAGGAGTGGTCAGCGAACTCCTGGCGAGCCCGCTGCCAGACCTTTCCGCCGGGGGCCTTCTCGACCTCTCTGATGAGATCGTTCTTCAGCTCAACGAGAGCCTTGCCGAGAACGTTGTCCCCCTTGTCGTAGGCGGCCGAGATGCGGCGATCCAGGCCTCGCTTGGCCAGGTCCCATGCCTCTGCCGTAGGGAACTCCTTCTGCTTACCGGGAGTGAAGAAGTTGCGCTTGAACGATCGTCCCGTGACTCCGGCCAGCTCCTCTGCACTGTCGAAGGCTCCTGCGGCCTCGAGGCGGGGCAGCATTGCCTTGAGCTCAGGGGTCGGGGGCACAGTGGTGCTGCGGAACTCATCGTACAGCGGCTTCACCGTGGTTGCACGTGACTTCTCGATGTCATCCGCCAGCTTCGCGAGATCCGTGTAGGGCACAGTGTTCTGGTCCAGGCTCTCGCGCATGCGGCCGGGCTGGCCAGCGCTGCGCTGCCGAAGGGTCTCGCGAATGGTCCCCTTGGCGGGACCCGGCAGGTCAGCCAGGCCGCCAGCAATGTCTCGGGTGGCCTGGTTCATGTCCAGGACCATTCCGGTTCGGCCGTGGGTAACCATGCTCTCAGCAATCGAGGCGGGGGTCTCTCCGTCGAACGCCTCCATCAGCTTGTTGCGGGTGACGCTCGTCGTGCCAGCGAGGGGTCCGACCTTGGGTGGGACCGTCTGGATCAGGCGATTGACTCCGGCCTCGATGCCATGCTGGAGAACAGGTCCAGCTGCACCCCCAACAGCGGCCAGTGGGACAGGCCCAAACAGGCCCTGCTGGCGGGGGTCCTGCCCGCGCAGGTACTGGTTAGCTACCTCGAGAGCGGTCATGGAGGCGCTGCCCTTGAGCGCCTTGATGCCCATGGAGTTGCCAGTCATGCCCATGGCGCTGGCTCCCCATCGAGTGGAGCCGACGGGGCCGAGCAGCATGGCAGTGCCAGCGAGGTCTGAGGCGGCGGCCCTCAGTGGGTTCTTCTCGTTGTAGGCTGCTACGTCCCGCTCAGTGGCCAGGAGATTGTTGTTGTAGCGCTGGACGAACGTGCTGTTGGGCGGAATAGGCTTGCCCTCCGTGTCCCGACCCGTGATTGACTGAATGCCCGCCCCTACGGCGGCGGCTGCCTTCTCTGTCAGTGGCCCCAGTACGGGAACCCCGTGCCCAACGCGACCGTACCCGCCACGCTCCGGATTGGCCCGGGGCCGCGCCTCCATGGCGCGTTCTGGGGCCGAGGGAAGGTCGTACTTGTCAAGCAGGCTCGTGTCTGCCGCACGGGAGGCAGCTGGAGCCGGGGCGCTGTCATACTTGTCGAACAGGCTCGTGTCCATCTTTTTTCTGCCCTCCTCAACGCGATAGAACGTATGGTCACCAATGCGGGTGCCCTCACCCTGGGCCCAGCTGGGCAGGGAGCCACCACGTCGCTCCCGAACAATCTTCTCGTTCAGGAAGTGAGTAGCTCCGCCTGTCGGGTCCTCTCCGCCAGAGAGAACCCCGTCCAACACAGCAGCGGCCCGCTGATAGGCGGGATCCTTGTCGCTGTAGCCGAGCAGCTCGTCGCGCCGAGTTGCCCACGGCTCAAACTGGCCACGAGCGAGCACCACATCACGCGGGCTCGTGCCACCGTACCGGCCGCTGCTGGCACGGTTCATGATGACGTGAGCCACCGCTGCCAGGCCGTCATCGCCCTGGTTGGAGGCCTCACCAATCATGGTCCGAACGACGTAGTCCCGCTCGGATGGTGTCAGGCTGGTCATCGCGGAATGTCTCCCAGAAGGCCATACCTGTCTGCAATGGACATCGACTCAATGATCTTCTGCTGCTCCTTCTCCGGCAGCTTGCGGATCTTCTCTCGCTGCTCCTTTGTCATGATGTCATAGACAAAGGCGCGCGGGTCCATGCGGGTGCCCCACTGCAGCATGAACTGGTTGTACTGCTGCGGTGAGGCCTGATTGGTGCGTACCAGATCCTGGAACGCCAGCTCTCCGGCCTGCCTCATGCGCTCAACCCCCAGCGCTACCTTGGAGAGATCAAGAGCGGACAGTCGGTCCATCTTGACGTTGGGGTTGGAGGTGACGGCTGCCGCCATGCCCTCGTTCGTCTTCGGCCCCATCGCAGCAGAGGCCTGAACACTGTACTGGCTGAAGTACTTCTTGAGCTCATTGAAGTCCTTGATCTTCTCCGGATCGATGCCGAGCAGAGGTCCTGCCCCCAGTGACTGGGCCGCGTTGCGCAGGTCATTGAGGCGCTCGGTAATGCCGCCCGTGTCCGTGGTCTTCATGCGCTCGAGGATCGGAATGGCCTGCCGGAGCGGGTTGACCCGCACGGCATAGTTGGCCCCGCGCTCCAGGCCCTCGTTGTACGCCTTGGCAGAGCCAACCATGGCCTCCCCGCTACCCGGGGGCAGTGAGCTGGTGACCTTCTCCGGGGCGGCCGGGGCGGCCGGGGCCGGGGCCGGAGCGCCTCCCTGGGGCACGTAGGGCGGCTGTATGGCAGCCGGGCCGATCGGTCCCTTGGAGCCGTACCCTGGCCCCGGGCGCGTATCGACGCCCTCCTGGGTGGGGGGAAGGCTGTAGGGCTGCACGGCACGGGTAACTGGGGGCTTGGGCGGGGTGCCCGGAGCCGACGGGAGGCCAGGGGTCTGGGAGGTCACGGAGCCGCCTCCAACGCCCTCACGGTGCATGCTGCCAATGTAGGCGTCGAGCTTCTCGTTGGCCGACATGAGGCTGCCAAGGTGCGTCGTAAGCCACTTGTACTGCTCGCGGGGATCCGTCGGAACGGTCTTCAGCATCTCGACGGACTGGGCGGGGGTCCACAGGCCCTGCTTCACGCCATAGGCTGACCGGTCCGAGATCGCCTTCGAGACGTCCGTGCGACCCGCCCTCGGGTCATTCAGGATGTCCGTAATGAAGCCAGACATCGTGGCAATCTGCCCCTTGGCGAGGTTCAACTTCTCCTGCTCGAGGCTTACCTGTGCACGCTCAGCATTGGTCAGCCCCGTGACCATCGTGGTCAGGCGGTTCACTCCGTTGTAGGGATCGGGATCTGGCTTGCCCGCCGCAAAGATACCGCCAACATCGTCCGCCATGTCTCACTCCTCGAGTTAGGCCAGCAGCCTATTGATCCTGTTCTGGTTGGCGTACAAACCAGTAACCGTCCCCAGCGTAGAGGCAACCGTCGCTCCCGTATTGACGTCAGCAGCTGCCTGCGCCTTGCCCGCTGTCATGGTGTTGTCCGACAGGGTCTTGCCCGTGCCAGTGGCGGCAGCCAGGTTGACATTGCCCGCACTGGTCGCGTTGCCTGCGATGGACTTCGCCGCATCGGTGCCCACGGTGGCCGTCTGCAGAAGGCGATTGAAGGCTGCCTCCTTGTTCTGCATGGCCATGTCGAACTGGCTCCGGTACAGTGTGTCCGCCGTATTGACCCCGAACTGCGCCGCCGCCTTGGCCTGAGCCCCGGAGAGGCCACGCGAGAGCTGGCTGAGGTCGATGGCGCGCAGGCCCTGACTGACATTGAACTTGTACCCCGGAGTAGCCTCCAGGGTGGCCTGATCCATGGTGATGGGAGCAGTCAGCTCCGGCAGCGCCTCCACCAGCCTGTTGTAGACCCCCTTGCCCTGATCTGCCACAGGGCTGAGCACGTCGTAGCCCTTCTGGAAGTAGTCCCTCTGGGCATTCGAGCCCTTGTCATACATGGCATTGGCCTGGGCATTGGCCTTCTCAGTCGCGGCTGCCACGTCCTTTGCCCCGGCCTGATTACCAAAGATATTAGCAATACCCGAGCCAATGGAGCCCGCTGCCAGTGCACTCAACGGATCAGGCATGGTTCATGTCTCCCAGCTTCTCGCCGTACATTCTGTAGATCTCTGGACCGATCTCCTCTGCCCACCCCAACCCCCCGGCTATCACGGCCATGCCATGATACAGGCCATAGAGACTTGCTCTCAACATGTAGCACTTGGGGGTGTCCTCAGGGCTCTGAGGCTCTCTCTCCATCTTGTCAGATGCCAACCACTGCAACCAGCACTGCGCCAGCAGTGGCTGCATGTAGCTGAAGTTATTCTGATAGAACCTGTTGGACGGGATCTCGAGCAGCAACATGCGCGCCCCCGTCCGAGCCTGAGCCGGGGGGACGAAGTCGCCATCGATGATGTCGTCGATGAAGTGCGCGACCTCCGTGAGCATGGCGGCCAGGCGCATTGCTGACTCATCGCCCTTGAACCAGCGACTGAAGGCGGCGGTGAGAACGATCTGGTTCTCTTCGGTCATGCCCGAGCTCCTGGGACAAACTTGGCGGTAGGAAGAACACTGTAAGTTATGGTGACCGTGTCGCCGGCTGCTACAGGGATCATGTTGCTGTCCGTGTTCAGGCTGACGGAGCCGCGCGTCAGGGTTCGCTGCGAGATGGTGCCACCCTGCAGAGCGAGGTGCCCAATGGTGTCCGCCGTGTATGTCCAGGGCGATGTCCCCACGGTCAGCGGCTCAATGTTCTTCTCTGCGTTCAGCTGGGAGATGCGAGTGACCCAGCGGAACCAGATGCTGTTCAGTCGAACGGAGGAGCGCTTGCCCTTCTCGTCGGTGAACTCTCCGATTGGTAGAGATGAGTCCGGAATACCGAATGTGCCGAGGTCGCTCATGAGTCACTTACCTCCGGCTCTGGAAACAGGTATCCGCAGTTGAGTGCGGTGCGGCATGGGACAGCCCACTCGAGCTCGAACACTGCGTCCCGGGCCTCGCCCTGTGCGGGCCAGCGCAGCGCCAGGTTGTACTGTCCCGTGGCTCCGAGGGAGCGGCGCTGCCGCTGACCAAACGTGTAGCCACGGTCCCGACTGAAGCGCAGAGAGATCTGCGGCCCCTCGGGTGAGTAGAAGGGGCCAAACCCTGCACTGAACCCGGAGGAGAACGGGTTGGTGAGAGCGGCCGGATCAAATGTTGAGTTCTGCACCTGACCCACGTCCATGTCTGCCATGAAGCCGGGATAGAGCACTCTCTTTCCACCAGACCCGAGGTGAGGGAACCCGCGCACGCACTTGATCGGGTGCACGTCATCAGCGAAGTAGTCCGGGTCCAGAGCGTAGAGCGCCCCCGTCTGCCAGTCCTGCATCACGTTGGTGTTGTAGACATAGGATGACAGGAACCCGCGCATGCGGTTCTCGTTGCCGTTGACGTCGATGCTGACGTACTGGGCCCACTCCCCCGTTGACAGGTCACGGCTCCATGTGCGGTTGGCGCGCGGGAACACTAGGTCATAGAACGTGTGTCCAAACATCTGGTAGGTGTAGCCTATGGCGTCGTCCCACTTGGTGTACTTCTGGATCTCGGCCTCAAGGGCATGAGTGGAGACGCGCTGCACCTGATAGTCAGGGGTCCCCTGGACAACCATGGGCTTCCCGTCCTTGTCCTGGGACAACCACATGAGGAACTTGTCGGTAGCAGCCAGACTGTACTTGGCACCGATGCCATGCTCGATGATGACGCCCGGGAGCTGCTGGAACGGGAACAGTGCGTCACCCGACCAGTACCAGACTTCACCCTTGCGGGTGCCAATCAGCCAGACCTGATCATTCAGCACTCCAATGCTGGCCAGGGGGTCGGCTGACGACGTCTTCGCTCCGAAGTCCAGAGCGTCCCATGTCACACTGTTTGGACCGCTGATGTAGAATTGCCGCGTGCCAGGGCGGTTGAGCAGGAACACGGTGCGGATGTAGTCGACCTTGTCCGCCCCATAGAAGGCTGGATCACTTATTGAGAGCCAGCTCTTGGAGGCCATGTCGATCTGGTAGCCAGTGTTGGACTGACCGTCCACCAGGAGAATGGTAGTGCCGTTGTCCGACATGGAGCAGATGCTCTGCCCTGCCGTGATAACACCAATGGCCGTCATCGTGAAGTTGCTGTCCACATAGTAGACAATCGTTCCCGCTACGGCGAAGAGCTGACCAGACGTATCCTGATACAGGCCGCGACCATTGCCAGTCGTGGGGGCATCGGTTAGCTTGCGTAGCCCGGCGCGAGGATACAGCGTAAAGGGAACGGGGGACTGAGACCCCTCCTCCGGCTTCTCCAGGTACAGGTTCACTGACCGCTGCGCATTCGCAATGAGGCTGCGGTTGCGGTAGGCTCCACCAGTCAGATATACGGGTGTGCTCTCAGCCACTGTCGCCACTCGACATCGTATCAGAGAAGAAGTTGTACCGCCCGCCACCACTCAGTTCGGCGGGCATGCGGAGTTCCGGAACAGCAATGTTGTTGGAGCTGATGACGTTGATGCCATTCTTCGCCAGCGCGTTGATCTCAGTATCTGACTTGTAGCCCCACACGGCGCGGATGCGCCGGGCAAGGTTCCACTTCACGACACCAGCATAGACGCGGGGCAGGAGCAGCGCATCTGTCACGGCCCCCAGCTCCTCCAGGATCTGGCGCGTAAGTATGTGCAACTCATAGTTTGCGCTCGGTATCGGCCACGGGTAGATGAAGCCCTGCGGATATGCTGGGTCGTAGAAGTAGTGGTCTGGCTGGCTGGCCATCTGCTTCAGAGAGATGCGCGAGTAGTCCTCCCGCGACATGATCTGCTCCAGCGGATAGTCAGTGCGAAGAGTGGGTGTGGTCGCAGTAAGAATGCGGATGTAGGCCGCCTCAACGCGATCAGGCCGAGCGGGCAAGTCGAAGTTACCGCCCGGCCCGACTGTATAGTTGATGGCTCCTGTGCAGGTGAAGGCGCTGTCAACGAGCCGGTAGACGAGCCAGCGACGAGAACTCCACTCGGCGAGTATCTCGTTGAGGAGGTCAAAGGCCGCGCTGATGTCCTCAGCTGTGGCCTCCACTCCCTGCCCCAGCACCCGTGACGCACGCAGTGCCGAGACGCATACCGTCTTACCAGTAGAGTTCGCCATCAGCGCCTCCCGTCAGAGTGTCAGGCAGCCTTGTTCTTCTTCTTACCCGTGGAGGGGGCGGCCTCGAGTTCCTCGCGGAGGCGAGCATTCTCCTCCTCCAGGGCCGCCTGCTCCGCATCAGCAGCCGGAGCCGTGAGCTTGTTGGTCTGCTCGGCGACATTCTCGGCCGGACGAGTCACCCAGGTCTTCTTCGGGACAACCTCGTCGGGGTGCATTGCCTCGACCCGGGTGCCCTTGATGTCATAGCCCAGGAACTGCGGATAGACCTTGCGCGCCTTGAGGGCCTCCACGTCGGCCTCACTGTTTGCAATGAGGTCCTGTCCGAACTCGTCGCGGCCAATCCACTTCGGATAGGGCCGATACTCGTAGTCCGGGTATTCTCGATTGTCCTGGGGAATTGCAGCTCGCTTCATGTCGTGCGCTCCTGTTGAAGGTTCCTCTTGTAGTCTGGAGGAGGGACCTGTTCAGGCCCCTCCTCCACAACCCAACCCCTGTGGGGTTAGATCTTGTCGGCGACGACCACGCCCCACTCGGGCCGGATCGCGAGCTGGCCGAACAGCACGTCAAGGCGGTCAACCGCCTGGTCCGTGCCGATCTGGTATGCCGCGACATGCCGCATGGAGACGCCATTCATCGCATGACGAGCAGCCTCGATGACGCCATTCTTCGGCGGCATCCACAGGTCAGCAGTCACCAGCGTGATGGCCTCCGGGGCATAGGCGATGGACTTGCGGTACACCTCGTTGGCCTTGGATGCCAGCGTGATGGCCGCCGTGTCAGCCGGAGAGCTGACCACGGTCTGGTACTGCACGTCCTGGCCACCTGACTGCGGAACGATCGCGGGGTAGATGTTGATTTGCGTCGCACCGTTGGCCGCGTTCTGGGTGATCACGAACTGCCGGCTCATGCCGGTGGAGCCCTTGGTCACGCGGTTGACGGCCACGACACCCGCGATGGTGATCACATCTCCCAGGAGCAGAGTGCCAGTGATGGCGTTAGTGTTGATCTGGGTGCCGGTCTGACCGGCTCCGTTGATCGTGCCAGCGGTGAAGCTGCCCGAGGTGTGCTTGATCACGGTCTGATCGCGGAAGAAGCTGAACCCCAGGGCCTGCTTCATCGTGCCATACTCGTACTGCTGGCTGATGCGGGCGGAGGGATTGAACTGCCCCGCCAGACCATCGACCAGGCGCGCATCCGTCCAGGGATCGTTGACGACCTTGCGGTCGCCCATGGTACCCATGAGTGGCGCCGAGTTGTCGTCGAGAATGGCACCCGCCTCCAGGAACTGGGTCTTGGTCGGCGAGATGATGTTGTTGCTGCCGTCCACGTTGGAGCGGTAGTTACAGATCGACTCACCAACTGCCAGCATGACCGTCTTGGCCACGTTGCCGGCCAGCACGTTGACCTTCGGAGCCAGAACGCGCTGGCTGAAGTCGTCGAGCTGCAGGGTGCGCTGAGCGGTAGTGAAGCCAGTGTCGACGTGACGCTGAGTAGCCAGGGTGAGCGTGGTGTTCTGCTCGTTGGTGTCCTGGACCGAGGCACCCGGGCCATCGGTGACGACGTAGTCGTTGGGCAGACGGATGCGTAGAGCGGAACCGATCTTTGCCCCCTCAACCGCATACTGGTCATCGTACTGGCGGTCGACGTTCTGGATGAAGAGGTTCGAGTTGGTGAAGAGGCGGATCGCCTCGCGGGTGATCATGTTGATCGTGAGAAGATTGTTGGCCATCTGAGAGACCTCGGGGTCTGCGCCCGCGCGCACGCCTCCTGCGTACCCTGCGAGCAGGTTTCGGTTGAAGCGGATCTCAGCTGCCCGAGCGCTGAGGGTTGGCGGGCGGATGACACAGACTTAGCCGCTGCGAGAGCCCGGGGCGCGAGGCCGGATAGTCCGCGCACAGTACGCGACCCTTCCCCCCGGTCGCGGTCTGGGGGTCCCTCTCGGGACCAAATCGAGGCCCTACATACTACGAAACCGGCCCCCGGGCAAGGGGGCCGGACCGAGGAGTTCCCTAGCCCAACTTGCGGGCCAGCTCCGAGCGCTCGATAGCCTGGCGCTGGAGCTGATTATTGCGCTTCCGCAGCCAGGTCTCGTCGTCGTCCTGGTCCGAGGGGGCGTCCCGCTCCGGCGGAGCACCCCGCCCACGAATGGGATCCACGGGCTCCGGGGCCGCTGACCGGGGGGGCGGCTTGGACGTCCCGTCCTCCTCCTTCTTCGGAGGCTTGATGGCTTCAGTCGACATCTTGGCGATCTCCAGGGCTCGCTTGGTGGGTGTCATCTTGAGGAGGGCAGCGGCCCGGTCAGGGTCCTCTCCAAGCTGCATCAGGATCTGCTCGGGCTTGTCGGTCTCCAGCGCAACGAGCAGGAGCTCGTTGGGCAGGCGGCCATCGTCGTCCAGCAGTGCCAGGTTCCGCTTTGCAGCGGCCCAGCGGTCTGCTCCGAGCTCAACGCCCGCGTCCTCGACTGCGTTGCAGCGCGCATTGAACGTGGCAACTTCTGCCTGCCGAGCGGCTTCCTCGCGCACTGCTCGCTGGAACTCCTCCGCAGAGGAGAACTGCGGAGCGGCGGGCTCGGGGTCCGGGGCGGTCGGATCCGAGGCGGCCGGGTCCGGGGGGGGCCCACCATGCGCTCTGGCGAGTTGCTCGCGCAGGCGGTTGTTCTCCTCGCGGAGCCTCCGCTTGTCCGCGCTCAGCTCACCGATGCGGGCCTCGAATGTTCGAGTGCCCTTGGGCGGTGCCGGAGCCGGGGTCGGCTCGGGCTCCGGGGTCGGCTCGGGCTCGGGCTCCGGGGTCGGCTCGGGCTCCGGGGTCGGCTCGGGCTCCGGGGTCGGCTCGGGGTTGCCGGCAGCGGCAGCAGCCAGCTGCTCCTCCGCCAGTCTTGCTTCCTCTTCTGGGTCCATGTCTCTCGCTCTCCTCTTGGAAGTGAACCCCGAGAGGGTTGACTCTCGGGGTGGCGCAGCGTCAGCTGCCGCGCATGCAGTCGTCGCCGGTCGGATACTTCCGGCTCGGATCGCTGTTCATGCCCTTGATTGTATCCACATGCTTGCGGGGAGGCTGCGGCAACTTGGGCCGACTGAAGTTGGTCTTCTCGCCCGCACCACCGGGCGGCTTGCTGTTCATGTCAGACATTGTCGTCTCCTTTGGTAGTGCTGGCACCCGCATGACCCGGCCAGCTTGGGGTTCTCAGTGAGACTACTGCACGAACCAGAACGGAGAAGACTGCTCGCACAGTATAGCAGAACGCAACCAGCAGCAGAGTTGCCGCCACTACTGATGTGTATGCGAGCAGCCCGCTCGTCATCCCTGCACTCCGGGCAGTTGCGGATTGGCATCGAGGCTGCGCTTCTCCGCCTTGTCGTCGTAGTCGAAGACTGCCTGTATTGGCGTCAGGGCGTTTGGGCTGCGCGCCTCCTTCTCGTGCTGCTCCAGCAGGGCTCGGTATATCTCCTCCTTGCGGTGGGGCGGGACCTCGCTGTCACTCTTCTGCAGCATGGCCCCAAGCGTCTGAACCGAGATGTCAACAAAGTGTGGCCAGTTCTTGTTGACGTAGTTAAGCTGGTTGGGCCATGTGCGCCGGAACCGCAGAGAGCGCTGGTTCTCCTCATAGAACTTCCCAGCGAACTCCTTCGCCAGGCTGCGTACGGTGCGCTCAGTCATGACCTCTCCCCCGTTACGGCTCGCTTCAGGTTGGAAGTCATGTCCTTGACCTGCTCGATTGTGTTGTTGACGTCAGCAACCGGGGGGTCCTCCTGTGCGGTACCTGCTGGCTCACAGCGAGCGTATACCGCCTCGTGCACACCGTCGGGTGTGCGCGAGCGGGCGACCTCTGCAACCTGGTAGCCGAGCGCAGTGGCGTGCTCATCCAGGACCCGTGCGGCACCCTTGAGGCCGAGCTGGCCCTGCGCGACCAGGACGAGACGACTGAACGTGCTGACCTCCTTGCACCACTCTGGGCGGGGTCCGGGCACCGCTGCCAGTACCATCTCCTCAGTGGTCATTATTGGCCCCTCCCTGTCCAGTGGAGGAGCCATCAGGGAGAGGGGTGTAGACTGTCTCCCCTGGCTGCTGCTCGGGCTGACCACCTCCGAGGATCTCTGCGACGTGCTCCTCGACACGCTGTGGTGATGCCAGCTGTCCACCGTTTCCCCCCTCGGACAGCTCGAACTGCAGGTCCTCGTGCAGGGTGCGGACGTGGTCGCGCACCTGACCGACGGCTGCCGTATAGGCAGCTACGTCCTGGTGCAGGCCGTCGTGCTCCTCGCGCAGGATGGACAGCGCCTCGCGCACTCGGCTGAGTCCCGGGGCCAGTCCTCCCATGCGCAGCGCGGGTAGTGGAGGCCGCACCTGCCTCATGATGTCATTCGCCATGATACGTATCCTTCTCTCCAGGCAACCTTGACACTGGCATGGCGTCACGGCAGCACAAACTCAAGGCACTCCGCTCGGCCCCAGCCATAGCGCACCAGCTGCTTGGCGAGGGTTCGACGTGCCCGGTCACAGTGCTCCGCGCTGTTGAACTGGCCCATGAACAGAATGGAGCCGCTGACGGAGGCCCTCCAGGTCAGCATGCGCATCGTGGCATACTTCTGGAAGGCGGCATTGAGAGCCGCGCTGGGCGGCTCGCTCCTGGCGGGCTCCTGCACAGTGGGCCTGCTGCGCTCACGGATCTCGTCGGGGTTGGCCCCAACTGCCAGCGCTGGGGCCACGGTGAGTGCGACAAGCACTCCTGCGGTCATCACCCTGATCATTTCTCGCTCCTCTCCTGCGTCCCGGCTGGGACAAACATCTTGCCGCCACTGAACAGTGGCATGCCCCGGCTCAGCGCAGCCTCGCGCATCGCGGGCGGAATGTCGAAGTACCAGATGGACTGCGCCGCCGCCTTCTCCGCCTCAACCTTCGTATCATATATCTTCTTGTCACCAGTAACGGAGTAGCGATCATCAACGGTCTTGGTTACTTCCTTGCCTGGAAGAGAACCTTGCCTCACTTTCACCCCGTACTCCCTGCCCAGCTTCTCGGCAGCCTGCACCATCATCTTGTCGTAGAAGCCCCTCATGCCCTCGCCGCCAACCTTGAGGTCGAGGCCAGAGAAGTTGCCACCCTTACCTTTTTCTTGCTCAACAAGTTTCTTCGCCATCTCCTTTCCAACCATGTCAGGAAGTTTATCGGCTGGGACACTTTTACCAAGTTCCATTGTAGAGCCACCCTTTGGCTGTGCTCGAAGGTCGAATGTTCCGTCAGAATTATGCATAAAGAACAGTTTATCGATTGTCTTGCTCAGGTCGTATCGCGCCGCCTGCGCCTCGCCGGGGGTCCAGGAGACGCGATCCATGCCCTCCTCCGCCGCCAGCCGGATCATGCGCCGCAGCGCCAGCTCGTGCCAGGTCTTCTTCCAGGGGGCGTCTGGGACGCCGCCGATGTCGCGGGTGTTTCTGGCGATGGCATCGCGAGCCTGCTGCTCAGTAGAAAATCCGACAGCCCCATCGAGATCAACACGCTGACCATTCTGGTCGCGAACTCGCCAGACGCCGTCTTCATTCTTCACGGAAAGGTTGTTCTTGTTGTCGGAGCGATACCCCTTCCTCCGCCCGGCCTGGTGCCAGTCCGACTGCACCTCCTCGAGGTGGAGAGATCGGACGGACCCCTGTCCGTCCGATGACGGCATCTCCCGCACGTTCGAGCGCACGTGTGCCACGATGTTGGGCTCGTCCCAGTGGGGAGACTTGTATTCACGTGGATCTGTGGGTTGCCCCTTCTTATTTTCAGCTTCTGCCCATGCTAGCATCTCGTTGTCATCGCCGCGTGAGTTACGAACAGTTCGACCAGTAGCCGTGTCATACGCTTCCAGCGGTCCTTCTTCTGAGGGGCGCACACCAATACGTCTTCCCTGTATTGGCATCGTGATCAGGTGCTCGCGGTAGTTCTCGCCGCCCGGGAGCGCGTAGTCGTGGTACTTGGTGGAGCCCGAACGCTCCGCATTTCCCACGAGCCTCTCGAGTATCTGGTGAGAGCGGTTCATGACCCTGTCGTCATACCCCATTGGATCACTGTCACGCATTCCAGGGAAACGCTGATTTATCTCGCGGTCCGCCTGAACCCAGGCCTGGTCCATGAGAGCGTCCTCGTTGACTGCTCTCCCGCCTCTCGTCACGTCCTGCAGCTCGACCCGATTGTCGCGCAGGTACTCGTGCAGCTCGGGGCGGGTCACCGGCTTGTCGGCGCGCTCCTCGAGGAACTGGCGCAGGCCCGTCCAGTCGAGCTCCTCCGGCTTCACCCCGCGCGAGTTCCGGATCGTCGCCAGCCACTGCGCCCCGGTCGCGCGACCCGTCGTGCTCTGCTCCAGAGCGTGCTCGACCGGACTGTACCAGACGGGGGCGCGCTCGAGCGCGGAGACGGGGGCGGCGGCGTCGTTCTTGGCATACACCGTCTCCAGAGCCAACTTCTGGACCCGCTGCTGCTGGTTACGATCGAGTTGCTCATACTTCCTACCCGCCACAGCACGGGCCGCATCATCAAGCTGACCCGTTGTAAGATATTCCAGCGCCGCAATGGGAGCCGCCGCATCGTTGCCAGAAAGAAGAGTCAACTGGCGCGGATCCTTCGTACTCGGGTCCACGTCATAGAGACGCACACGCGCAGTCTGCTTTCCGCTTGCCGCCTCTCGCATGAGGCGATGATGCCCGTCCTGAACGTAGTACTCCCCTCCCTTCTTCATGACAGCGGGTAACTCGTCATTCCTCACCGACATGAAGTCGGGGTTAACTGTCTTTTGCGTTGCGTTCAAGGAGCGCAGCGGCAGGTCGACCTCTACATGGTCACCGTTCTCAACGGCTCGATTGTACCTTGCCCAGTCCCCACGTTCCATCTTGGCGTGGGGATAGGCAACGTCCTTGAAGTGACGTGCTACGGAAATTGGTTGATGCGACGGCATGGTGGCCCCTGACCCCACTACCATACCCCGCTCGCCCGTCCCCGCCAACCCCCCGCTCATGGCCAAGCCTGCCATGTCCTGCACGCGCTGGATGAGGTCGTCCTGCGGCTGGCCACCAACCTTGTCCGGATCAGCGGGAATGTCTGTCAGGTCCTCACGGCGCAAGCCGGGGGGTGGCACGTTGCCCGTCGCCACGTCACCGGCGAGGGTCAGGCCGCTGCGCACCATGCGCTCTGGCCAGAACTGGGGTCGCTCCTCGTCGCTGATGCCCAGCAGCCTGTTGCGGGCGGCCTTGCTGCGCACGACGCGTGGATCGTCCGGCTCGTACGCACTGTACCCAAAGTTGTCCAGGAAGCTGAGCAGTCGGTTGCCCGCCCGGGCGTACCACGGCGGAGTGTCTCCGCTGCCGACGGGATCGTCGGGCTCGCTGGTGTAGACAGGCACCCGGGTCAGTGCGTTGTCGGTCACTGGGCCTTCTCCTCGGGCTCATAGCGCAGACGACCATGTTCAGGGTGATCGAGGTACCAGTTGCCGTCCTCCTCACGACGCGCATCGGGGTGAGGAGGCTCGTCGTTGGCCTCGTCCGTCTCGTCGACCTCGTGGGTCGGGTCCTCGCTCTCGGCGGCCTGGGCCGAGGCACGCTGAGCCACCTTTCTCCACTCCTTGCCGAGCCCTGCCTTTTCGAAGTTGGACTGAGCGTTGCCGACCTCCTTGATGCGCTTGGTCTCAGCGTTGTAGGCCTCGATGGTCATCTTGTCGTCGGTGCTCTCCTGCTTGCCCTGTGCCTGAGCGAGGCTCTCGACCAGGTTCTGCATGATGGTCTGCATCTGCTGGATCTGGGCCTGCAGCTGCTGCTCGGTGGGAGTCGGTCCCTCGCCTAGGACGGCGGGGTTGATGGTGCGCCGGATGCGGTCGGCCATGTCGTCGGCACCAGGGAAGTCCATGTTCTTGACCGCCAGGTCCCCAACGACGTTCCAGAGCTCCTTGTTCTGAGCCAGGAGCATGTTCATCGCCTCAACAGCCCACTCCCGCTGGGTAGCGAAGTCTGGGCCGGACTGGGCATCGACGTCGTAGGTGCCGATGGCAGGGTTGATCTCAATGTTCTTGGTATTCTCCTGACCCGGGGCCTGAGCGGCCTGGTAGGCCTGCTTGAGCGACGGGTTGATGCGCACCTCCTCCTCGGAGTTGTCCTCGTGGACGATGCGCAGCATGCGGGGCGTGTCGTACACTATGGGCATCATGCTGAGGATGATGGTGCCGGTATGAGCCACGGCGGCTGCCAGCTCGTCCGGAAAGGTGTATGTCGCGACGTCACCCTGCGTCTTGCGCGCCAGAATGGCCCGGCCGCTGATGGCGTTGTCCTCCTTGCCCTCGGTATTCTCGTGCTGACCCGAGACGTCCCGCAGCTGTTGCTCCGCGATCTGCAGACCCTTGATGTAGGCGTCGGCCATCCGGGCCTGCGGCGGGCGTTGAGGTGCCGGGATGGGGCGGTTGTTCTCCTCGTCCCATCCGTTGTACGCCAGAAATGCGTAGTTCTTGATGTTGGCGTTCGTCCACTCTGGATTGTTCTCGAAGGCTCTCTTGTCGCCGATGTAGGGCTGCTTGCCCTGCAGAGCGACCTGCTCGGCCCCGGCGCTGGTCCAGTAGTTCAGGTTGCGCTGCGGGTCCTTCAGGTTGCGGACCAGTCCCTTGCGGTCCAGCTGACCCTCGACCACTACCTCCTCGCCGACGGCGCGGACGATGGGAATGTACTCCCCGGGAACCTCCTTGAAGTCAACGATGCGGTCACCAACAACCTTGTACCACATGACACGGCTGCGATTGACCCGGCGCACTCGAGTGAGCGGCATGGTCAGAAGCTGTCTGAGAGTGTCCTCACCAATCTTGGAGGCGAACTCCGTCTTCTCCTCATTGTTGTCGTAGTACCCGATCAGCCGATCCTGGTAGTGCTCCTTCTCATACCACTCGCACACACGTGTCGTCTTCTCCTGGATCCAGGACAGCTCCCCCCAGTCGGCCTGTGTAACAGAGTTAGTAGTGCCGACGAGATCCTCGTCGATCTCCGGGTACAGCTCACTGATCTCGTCGTTGGGGATGTCCTCATAGACGAAGCCCCAGTTGGCATCACGGCCACTGGGCTCCTTGGCGTTGGGGTCGAGACCCGCCTTGGTGTGATCCTGAACAGAGCGGATGCGGATGACCTGTTCCATGGAGCGGGGGGAGAGCCACTCGTTCATGACCCGCCAGTAGGCAACGCCCCCGTGCACCATGCTGCGACCAGCGTTGACATAGATGCGCACGGCCGAGGACGCTCGCTGGATCTCACGGACGACACCGCCGATGGTCTTGGCACTGTCCCCAGTTGCCCCCAGGCCGGTCGGCCTGATGGCGATCGACGGAGGATTGCGGCGCATCTCGTTGACGATGAGAGCGCTGTGGATGCGCACCATGTTGATGGTGAGGGTCGGGCGGTCACCGCGATCCTGAACGATGGTGTCGTCCCACTGCCACTTGTTCTCGCTGTCACCGTGAACGAACTTCACGTCGGAGATGTACTGGCTGATGAAGCTCTTCTCGAACTCGGACCAGCGCTTGAACTTCTTCTTGATGCTGCGGAGCTTCTTCTGCTCCGCCTCACGGGACATCTTTCTGCGTGCCTCGGGCCGAGCGGGCTCCAGCTGCTGGCCAGAGTTGGCCGCCTGAGCCTGCATGCCGTCAGGGACATGGAGGTCCGCCTCGGGGGTCGGGTTGGAGCCGCCGCTCGCGTTGTCTAGGTTCATCGCATCCATCCCTGTCCAAATGAGGCAGTTGAGGGCGGGGGCCGCCGTGAGGGCACGGTGCCCTGATCAGCACGAGGTGCCTTGTCCGCCAGTCCGAGGGTCTGAAGCGCGTCGGCCGCGTTGGAGTGCTCATCGTGCACGGGGTCGAGTGTACGCACTCCCTTGACCGAGGTGCCAAAGTGATAGCGGCGGAGGTGAGCCAGCCCTACGTCGCAGTTCTCGCGGTCGAAGTACATCGTGCTGAACACGGTGCGCGAGGCCTGGATGCCTATGGTCTTGCGGACCGGGCGCTTGACCAGCTGGACCTTGCCGATGTTGGCCTGCCGCACCTGACTGATCACGGTCGACTTCATGCCCACCGTGAAGTTGTCCGCGTCGTGCGGGAGGAAGTGCGTGCCAAACACGTATCCGAGCTCCGTGCCCAGGGCCTGGAGGTGCTCGACGTAGTGGTCGATGCCGTAGCCCGTGTTCTCGTAGAAGTTGATGGCGTGCCGGCGAACGTGCATGTGCTGGATGAACCAGATCGCCGTCTGGTCCGACCGACCGAGATCCCAGTAGGTGTCCACCGGAACGCCACGCTGAAACGGAACAGAGGTGATGCGGCCCTGGGCGGAGGCCTGCGCCAGCTCCTCGGAGAACACTGCGCCCTCGATCGAGCTCTTGACCATGCCCTCCCAGATCCAGTTGTACTCCTCCATCACACGACGGGAGTTCTGGGCCTTGGCGAGCAGCTCCACGCGCTCCGCATTGAGCACGGCCGGGAACCACGGGTTGTCGCGCCAGTTCATCTTGATGACGCGAGCGTAGCTCGGTGGATCGACCACGAAGTTCTGGTAGGTGTAGTCCTCCTCCAGCTCCGGGTTGAAGCTGATGATGATCTGGGAGCAGGTGCCGTCCGGAAACTCGGCACGGATCGTGGGTATGAGGTACTTCCAGCTCGCTGCGCTGACCTTGTCGGCCTCCTCGACCCAGCAGTCGGTCACGCCCTGCATGGACTTGATCTCGGAAGCGTTGGCCCGGAGGCCCTTGAAGATGAACGCGGTGCCGTTGCGCCCGAAGATGCCCTCGGCCTGCACCTCGTAGAAGTCCTGCAGGCCCATCTGCTCGATGCAGTACTTCAGCAGCGCGTGCACGCTGTCCTTGATCGAGTTCTGGACCTCACGGCAGCAGAGTACCTTGCGCACGCTGCCCGTGCCACGATGTAGCAGCGTCCGAGCGATCGTCTCCGACTTCGCACTCCCCCGGCCCCCGTAGATGACCAGGAAGCGCCCGCCCTCCGGCTCGGTGGTGGCGGGGTCAAGCAGCGGCAGCAGCTTGACCGGGATCGTGAACTGGACCGGCATGTCCACGGGGTCCCCAATCTGGGGGACCGCCTCGGAGTACTCCTGGTCCAGTAGGGGGCGCTGCTTCATTAGCCGGGGTCCGTTAGCGGTTGTAACCCTGGACGCTGGCAGTCGCGTTCGTGTTGCCTGCACCAAGAGCGGGCAGCGTCACAGTGATGGCGGTGTTGGCCGCGCTGGCAGGCAGCGGAGGCCAGAAGCTGTAGTCCAGCGGCGTTGAGCCGACGTCCGGGCCGGTCGCGGCGCAGAACGTGTAGTTCTGGGTGCCGCCGATAAGGCCGGTCACAGTGGCCATGACGCAGGCACCCGCCGTGGCCCCGCCAGCAGTCAGCTGGAACCCGGTCATGTAGTTGGTCTTGCCCACAACAGCGGGCATGGCAGCGACCGCACTGGCGTTGTGCACGTTGCCCGAGCTCACGTTGCTGGTGACGAGCAGCTCGCCGTTGGAGTTGGGCCTGGAGCAGTTCTTCGGGATCCACGGGTCGCACAGGGCCGCGGAGCCACTGATTGTACTGGGCGGAGCGCCGCGAGAGGGCGAGGCCAGCAGGGCAGTGCCGAGGGTTGCGGCAGCCAGGAAGCGGATCATCTTGTGCGCGAGGGTCATCTCGTGTTCTCCGTCGGAGGGAGCGAATGGGGTAGCCCCGGGCTGGAGCAACTCAGCCCGGGGCCTCAGTCCACCGCAAGAGGCCTGTCAGGACGCCTCACGGTGCTGGTTCACGCTTACTGGATGCGGTACCACTTGGTGGTGGCCGCGTAGTACTGCCACGTCACGCACGAGGCCGCGCCGGTCGCAACCGGAACCAGCATCGCGGTGGGAGCGTTCATGACAGTGGTGCCGGAGCCGGCAGTCACGGTCAGCGCGGTGATGATCTGCGTGGTGCAGAACCCCAGCTTCTGTCCATCATGCAGGTTGGCCGCTGCCGGGAGGACCAGCGTCAGGGCGGCCAGGGTGCCGGCCGGTTCGATGAGAACCTGCCGGGTGGCCGCCGCAGCGGTGATGGTGTTGCCAGTCAGCGGGACCGAGTACTGAGTCGCGCCAACACCCAGCTGCTGGAACGTGTACTTGCCGGTCTGCGGATTGACACCACCCGCGAGGTTGGTGTCCGCCGCGAGGGTCTCGACGCCCGTCGTGGACGAGACGGTGGGGTACTGATCATAGACACCGCCAGCGAGCGACGGCAGCTGGGTAGCGAGGAGAGCAAAGGCAGCCGCGAGAGCGGCCGCGAGGGAGGTAAGGCGAAGGCGCTTCATGCGACTGTCTCCTGGTTTGTGCGGCGCGGTTGATTGAAGAGAGCGGGGCCAGGCGACGCGACAGGCACCGTCTCATGCGCTCCTCCGAAGAGGCGACTGGAGGCATGCGTAGCTGGGAGTCGAAGACGAAGCTGGGATCCGATCCTCGGATCCTGATCAGCGAACTGACGTTCCAAGCTCTGAACGAACCTGTTCGAGTTGACGAACAGGCGGACAGCCTCTCGAGTGATCATGTCGATCGTCAGCAGCGTGCTCTCGGGCGGGACCACCAGGGGCGAAGGCACCAGGGCCGGGCGGATGGGCATGAGCTCGGCCACCCTCACAATGGCCGGGGCAGCCACGAGACCTGCCAGCGCTCCCAGGAACCCCCGACGGCTCAGCATCGCCAGCAATCCTGCAGCACCGCGTTGACGTTAGCCGCGCTGAGCTCCCTGGGCTGCACCTCGGAGACGACGCGGTACTCGGGCGTGAACTGCTGCAGGTCACTGGACCAGTGGAAGCGATCAACATACAGGTACAGGCGAATGCGATCTCCGCACGAGAGCACCACCTCCGTGTAGCCTACACTGTGCTTGGTGACCTGGAGCTCCTGAGGCATCTGACTGGCCTCATGACCATCGATGACACCACCCGGAATGTCGCCAGTGCGGTCCGGCTCACGGATCATGTGGAGCTCCTGGGGGCGGGGACGCGTGGAAGAGCGCGCGGAGCCGGGGGCGGCTCCTGATGGGTGGGAGCGTCAATGACGATGCGCGGCGGACGCGGGGTCACGTCACGCGGCGGCGGCTCCTCCGAGCCCTCGGGCCGCACAACAGTGACCTGCGTCAGCACGCGCAGCGGTCGCTTGGGATCCATGGCCAGCGTCATCGGGAGAACCTTGCCCAGCAGCGACATGAACCCGCGATTGTCGGCCTTCCTCGCCTGCGCCGTCAGAAAGCCCACCAGTCCGTCCTTGCCCTTGCCGTCCTCGCCGAGGCCCTCAGCGGCCTCGAGGATGGCTTCCTTGAGCTGACGTGTCATCCTGTTGGGAACGCCGGGCGGTCGTCCATTCGGATTGGCGGCCTGTCCAGGCTTGAACAGCGTTGCCTTCCTCTTCTCGGACTTGACCGCATGCTTCATTCAGGAACCCCGACTTCCAGTTCATCCGGCGATTGTTTGCTGGACCGAAGCGTCAATGGGTGACGTCCATACCCCAAGCCGGGGGGAAGGGCAAGCCCACCCCACTGCTCACGCGCGCCTCTGCCGGTGCATGCGCACGCGCGCTCGGGAGGTGTAGTGGTAATGGTCTCGCGCCTGCAGGTGCGTAACCCCCCGTTTTCACAGGACTTCTGGGCCACCGTTCTCGCATTACTGCGCATGCGCGCTGCAGTGGGCTGAAGGAGCCATGCAATCTGCAGGAGAGAACTGAAAGGTGTGGCACGCCAGTGACTTGCTCAGGTCACGGGCTCGAGATATCGTCGAGCGCGGAAGCCAGTACGTGGACGTGTAACAATGCGCAGTCCGTGCTTGGCCAGGACCCTTCTTGCCGACCCCAGCACCACTGAGATGCTGTTGCTGGGGTCGCGCGGTGGTGCGATGTCGTCCTCGGGGTAGACCTGGGCCGCGAGCTCCGCGCCGCTGATCCCGGCCTCTCCGGTCTCCGCGATGATCTGAGTAATGAGAGCGGGCATGGCCGTCATCTCCGAGAGCGCACTGGCCAGTGCTCCTGGCGGAGTACGTCGTGGTCGCTCGGTGGCGACTCGCTGCCCCCCGACGAGCAGGACCCAGCGCATTGGCAGTCGCCTCTCCCACTCGGTGGCGCGGATCTCACATCCGTGCTCACCCAGCACATGGCTCAGTTCCCGGAGCAGTGTCTTGACGTAGGAGTTGCGTGATCCTCGGCTGACGCGTCGCTCCATGTCTGGCCACTTGACGTACAGCGCCTCAAGGACCTGCCGACGGCTGAGACCCCTGGCCCCCACTCTCAGCAGCTCACGGAGAATGCGCTGGTGGGCCGTGCTGAGCTCCATATCCAGTATGTCAGTTGCCGTCAGCATGAGCACGGCGGGGGTTTCGTTGTCCAGCTCATGATTGCTGTTGTTTCGTCACTCATCTCTTGCACCTCTCAATTTCGAGCCCGTTGCCCGCCCCCCTGAGGCAGGCGTCTCGCTCCTGCGAGTGCCTCGCCAGGCCATCAAGGATTGTCCCAAGTACCGCGATCCCCCCGATGCAGACCAGAGCGAAGATGACCACCCTCAGGAGGGCAATCAGAATGTGTAGGGTAGTGCGGATCATGGGTATCCCCCTCGGCGCGGGTCAGACGGCAATCATCCCTCCTGGCCAGGACGAAGGCAACCTTTACGCTTGCCCCGCGCCCCGGGCTGGGGCAGTATGGCGTCCGGCCCGGCCGGGCCAGCTCTTGTCAGGAGAACCCAATGCTCGAGAAGTACAGGCCCACGGTGGCCTCGCTCCCCCTACATCACGCCAGCTTCCTCCGCCACACCTTCCTCCTCTCCCCCCGACTGCCCCTGCATGACGCGCTGCACGCCGCTGGCCTGGACCAGGCAACGGTCGTGCTCGCTCTGCTGCACGCGGGACGCCACGACGCGGTCCGCATGTTCACCCGGGTCACTGTCTGCCCGCCGCAGGCCTCCCCGCAGCGCAACCTTCCGCTGCCGCGCCGTGCCCCCGGGCCGGATGACCGTCGCCTGCGCCCCCTGGCACGCGAGAACCCCCTCACCATCCCCTCCGCCCGTGCCCGCTGGGAGCTGATGCAGCGCTGCCCCACGGTGGCCTCCTATGCGGCCCGCGTGCCGCGCTGGCTGGCCCTGCGGGACGTGCGAGAGTGGACCCGTGCGGGATGGCTGGAGGCCGCATGCTAAACGATCCATGTCCAAGGTGCGGGGGTCGTGTGAGATACGTCTCGGGCCTGCCCGTGTGCGGGAAGTGCGGCCATCGCCTGGGGACCCAGAACCCCGCGTGCTACTGTGGGCAGGTTCACTCGTGCCCCGAAAACCCGGGGCGGCTGCCCCGGGCGAAGCGCCGCAACCCCCTGCACCTCGACGGAAGACCCGAGTATGAGTAGAGCAGCCAGCGACGGAGGACTGCGTCCCATGCTGCGCCGCTACCTTCCAGCGGTTCACTGGACCACGGTGGAGAGCGGTGCGCTGGCCCCGGGCACGCCCGACGCTGAGGGGTGCCATGAGGGCGTGACGTTCTGGATCGAGTGCAAGAAGACGGCTGCACTGGCCGTGCGCATTCGCCCGGAGCAGATAGGCTGGCACCTCCGACGTGCCCGCGCGGGTGGCCGGAGCTTTCTGCTGACGCGCCGCCAGTTTGAGGGCGGACCGCGCCGCGACGAGTGCGACGAGCTCTGGCTGCACCCCGGGGCGGCAGCTGCCCAGCTCTCCAGTGGAGGCCTGAGCGCAGTGGACCCCCTGCTTGTCACGGCAGGGGGTCCCTCGAGGTGGAGCTGGGAGCGACTGCTCAGGTTGCTGGTGACTTGAGCCGGAACAGCCCGCCAGTGAGGCGCTCCACATCACCCTGATCTACCAGTTTCGAGAGAACTGGCGAGGCGCTGTTACCCTTGTAGCCACCCTCCTCGCATGCTGCTGCCATGTACTCCAGGTCGTAGGTGCGAGAGGGGTCGACAAATGCGCGCAGTATCAGCTTGCCGAGCCGGGTGTCCCGCGCCGCGCTGCGGTGGTACTCGTTGATCGACCGGCTGCTGATCTGAGTTACGATCCCGAGCTCGCGAGCGAGGTCCATTAGAGCGACAGCATCGTCGCGCTCCGTGAACTCTGCCGTTACAACCCAGATGGAGGTGGTGGTGCTGCTCATGAACTTCTCCTGACAGTTGAACCCCGGGCGGTTGCCCGAGGTCCTGTAACTCTACCCGCGCCATTGCAGGAAGGCAAGCCCCCTACCAGAACATCCCTCCCGCGATCCAGCCGGCCAGGGCCATGACCCCGACCCAGCCGCCCCAGACCGCACATACCACAATCTCACTCCTGGTCATTCTGTCCTCCCCCTATGACCCGAAGAAGCCGAACCGGGCGGCACAGATCGGGCCGATGCCGCGCTCGATGGAGACGTCGTTGAGCAGCCCTCGACCACAGACGCCGCACCGCGACCACGCCTTCGCGTAGGCCACCAGGGAGCGCTCCGGGTCGGAGGCCGCGTCCACTACAGCCGCGAGCTCGGCCTCGGTGCACTCGAAGCGGCGGTGGAACTTCCCGCCCTGGACGTGGCCCAGCTTCCTACCGTCCTCCGTCCGGACGAACAGCATGCCCTCCCACTGCGACCCGGCGCTCCCCGGGCGGAACTGCAGGGGCAGGCTCCCCGTGGCCTCCGAGGAGGCCAGCCGGAGCGGCCGGGTGAACACCCCCTGCTGCCCCGGGCGGGCGGCCCGGCGCTTGGCCTCGGCGAAGGCGGCCTCGATGCGGGAGACGTCCAGGGTGGGGGCCGAGGCGCTCCGAGCGGCCCTCTCGGCCTCCTGGGCGACCCTCCGGGCAGCCCGCTCCGCGTCCTGGGCCATGCACCTCCGGACGGCGGCCAGCTGCCCCTCGGTGAGGCCTCCCCACTGCTGGAGGGCGCTGTGCATGGAGGCGGCGAAGCCGAAGGTCCCACGCTTCTGCTCGATCCAGAGGCCCTCGTCGCGGTGCTCCTCCATCCAGAGGTCCATGTCCACGGCGGCCTGGGCGCGCTGGCGCTCGGCCCGGGCCTCCCTGCGCCGCGCCCCGGCCTCCCGAGCCCTCGCCCGGGTCTCGGCGCTGTTCTTGAAGGTGAGCCGCCCCGCGCCCCTGCACTTGAAGCAGTGCTGACCCCGGGTGCTGTAGCCGGAGTAGCGCCCGCTCCCCCGGCACTTGGGGCACGGCTCGGTGTGCACGGGCCGGGGGGAGGGCAGTTTCTCGTCGAGGTTGTCGCAGGGACCGGCGCGGTCGATGGCGTCGGCCAGTGCGTCGGGGTGCGTGGTGCGGCCGGTAACGGAGCCGAACACGTCGGTGAGCTCGTCGCTGTGGAAGTTGATGGTCATCTGGGTCTCTCCTGACAGTTGGGGCCCCGGTCTCCCGGGGCCCTGTAAGAATAGCGCGGTTCGTGGAAGAAGGCAAGTGGTTCAGTTCGACCAGAGCCAGGAGCGCTCGCCCCGGGCGCGGCGGACCTGCCCCTCGGCGCGGCGAGAACCAATCCGGTCGCGGATGGCCCCGGCCTGCTCTATTCCCGCCCTGTACATGTCCAGGTAGGGCTGGAGCGCCTTCTGGCGCTTCTGGGTCACGTAGAGAGTGACGATGCGGGTCTGGGGGTTGCCCATCGTGACGACGCCCGAGCGCCCGCCCTCCTGGACCCGAAAGCCGTAGGTCCTGTTGGTGCGAGGGTTGATCGGGAGCGTTGCGATGCACCACCCGAAGCGACCTCCGAGGTCGTACAGGCGAATGGTCTCGATGACGTGGTTCTTGGGGTCGTACTTCGGGTACTTGGTGTCGCTCTCCAGGATGCCCTCGGGCAGGGGGGCAGGTTTCTGGGGCTGGATCTTGCGCAGTGCCATTGGTGTTCTCCTGACAGTGCCCCGGGCCACCCCGGGCGCAGTGTAAGAATACGCCCCAAAGTGGAAGAAGGCAAGCGCCTTCTTACAGAACCCGTTTGGACCGGATCGGTCCTTTCTTGGCTGGGACCGATGAGGCCGCTTCGGTCTCATCGGCGGCAGGCGGGCCCGCGGAGCAGAGCCCGGCGTGGGCTACCCACTCCCCCACGGCCCCGGCGAGGGCCTCCCTGGCGGCCTCCGGGCTGGGCGCGCGGCCCGTCCAGCAGCCGCCCTCCGGGCGCAGCAGGTTGGTCCACCAGAGCCCGGAGGCGAGCACGTAGCCCACCCGGCAGGCCCCCAGGTAGGCCGCCGAGGTCGCCCCGTCCCGGCTCTCCCGGAAGGTGAGGGGTGCCGGGGTCACGCCCACGCTCCCAGGATCCAGAGGCCCGCGACCATCGCGAGCCCCACCGTGTAGAATGCGCGCTCGGTCATCTCTCAGTCCTCCGCCGGAACCATCGGGTCGCCCCACGGGTCGGTGGGCACGCCGTGCTCGTCGAGCTGCTTCGGGCTTATGACGACGCGGTACTCGGGCTCGCTCTCGCTCATCAGGCGCACCCAGCCGCCGCCCTTCTTCTTGGGCTTCTTCTGCCCCGGGCCACCCTTCGTGACGGCGGCGTGCGGGTAGGGGCCGAGCTGCCGCGCGATCCTGGTCAGGCGGTCGTGGAGCGCAGTGCCCGGGCTGGCGACCGTCGCGGTGGCCTTGCCTTCCAGGCCGACCTCCCTGCAGAACACCTTGAACTCCTTGCCGTGGCCCTTGTCGCAGCCGACGGCGGCGTGGCCCATCTCGTGGAGCAGGATGTCGAGGACGCGGACCGGCTCGGCCTGCGTGGGACAGACGAACATGTGGGTAGTGCCGTCGGCGGACTGGCTCGGCGGCCAGCACTGGCCGATGGCCTCGCGGGACTTGTAGGGGAAGCCGCAGCTGCAGCTCCACTTCTTCGGCATCACGGTCTTGCCGTCCGCGAGCGGGAAGAAGGTCTCAGCGAGCTGGACGACTGCCTTGTTCAGCCAGTCCTCCCGCGTGACTGCGGACAGCTTGCGCTTGTCGAGTAGGTTGCTCATTGTGCCCACCCTGCAATGCGCGCCATGACCAGCAGGTGGTCCACCAGGGCGAGGCTCTCCGCCTCGAGTTGCGTGCCCCCACGTGTGCGGGTCCAGTGCTCCCTCGCCTCTCCCGGACTGAGATAGCGGCACCCCGCCGAGACGCGCAACCCGTGCTCGGTGCGGAACAGCAGGAACCTGTAGCCATCTGAGCGCTGGCCACCAACAATTAGGTCCGCCCCGCGCAGGTCCGCCCCGCGCAGGTCCGCCGTGCTCAGGTTCGCCCCGCACAGGTTCGCCGTGCTCAGGTCCGCCCCGCGCAGGTCCGCCCCGCGCAGGTCCGCCGTGCTCAGGTCCGCCCCGCACAGGTTCGCCGTGTTCAGGTCCGCCCCGCGCAGGTCCGCCCTGCGCAGGTTCGCCGTGTTCAGGTCCGCCCCGCGCAGGTCCGCCCCGCGCAGGTCCGCCCCGCGCAGGTCCGCCGTGCTCAGGTTGTCAACTTCAAGAATTACGGCACTGGTATACCGATTGATGATCTTCATGCTTTTCTCTCCTGACAGTGCGCCCGGGTTGGGTCGCATGCTCAACCTTACCGCGCCCGGGGGAAGAAGACAAGGGCCGAATACCAGAAGGCCCGAGCACACCTGCCCGGGCCTCTGATAGCTGCTCCTGACATCCCCTGGACGATCGACCAACCCATCTTCTGGTCGGTGGCGATGCCCAATAGGGAAGTCGCCAGGAGCCTCTGCCCAGGAGCTACCTGGACATGTGGGGTGCTACCCCTAGCCTAGCTACGCCACCTTGATGTGGCCGTGCTTCACGTCCCAGCGCAGATGAACCAGAGCCTCGGAGCGGCCGTTCTTGAACTTCTCGCAGTACGTAGCGACGGTCATGCCGTTCTTGTACAGCTTGAACCGCTCAGCCGCCGCACCACGACGCGGGTTCTCCTCCGCCAGGATGGTGATCTTCGCGTCGGGGGCGAAGCCCCGGGCGGTGCTGCCGGTCGACTTTGCAGTGGTGCGCGCCTTGCGAGCGCTCTTCTTCGCGGTCTTGGCCATGGCTGTCTCCTCTTCGCTGGCCTGGGGGGTGTCCGGGGCGCTCGCCTCGGACGTCTCCGGAGCGGCGGGGGCCGCCTCGGTGTCGGTATAGGTGTGGGTGCGACCATCGTCGGCCGCCGCTCCCTTGATCGAGCTGTAGAGCGCCTCGATGCGGTAGATACCCTTCGCCGCACTGGCGAAGCGCTCTGTGGTCTTGTAGCCGAGCTCCGGGTTCTCCTCGACGAGCTGGTTGTAGTGGGCGACCAGCGCGGAGCCGGTCATGGCCTGGAGGTCCTCGGAGCGAAGCATCTTGGTGGGCATTGATGTTTTCTCCTGACAGTGGGGGCCGGAAGCGGCCCCGCTGTAACATCAACTACCCCCTCCCCGAGAGGAAGGCAAGCCCCCTAGAGAAAAATTTCTACGGTCCCCTCGATCTTCCAGGAACCCCGGGGGGTCTGCAGGCACGGCCCCCAGGTCGCTCCGGGAATGCTGGCCGCCCGGTCCCAGGCCCGGCCGGGCTCCCAGGTCTCAATGGAGATCTCGCACATGCGGCTGCGCACCTCCGTCCGAACTATGCAGTCATGCTCTCTCTGCAGCTCACTCATGGTTCCAGCTCCCTCTCTGTGCGCGACCGTGAGCCTGTCTACTACAGGAATGGTTAGAGCCTCGTAAACCTTGGTCGCTCCTCATGGCGAGCGGCATTCGGAAGCGGGGTCCAGTACCAGGCCATGAGACCCCTCGGGGTGCCCCGAAACTCATAGTAGCCCCGGGACAGCCCCACCATCTCCACGGCACAGTACGGGGCTGTGCGCATTGGGTGGGGGCCTGTGTCCGTGTTGTGCCGGTATGTCCACAGCTGACCGTCCCACGGGCCACCATGGCAGATCCCGGTCATGAGGTGAATGCTCATTCTGACCTCCCGAGCACCAGTGCTCGATTGCTCCAGGTGTCGACAGAGATGCCAAGAACCTTGAACAGTTCCCCGCGCAGCTCTCCTCTACCAAACTTTGGGAATTATATACTTGACTCCCTTGGCTGTGAACCGTAGTCATTTCACATCCTCG
>ERZ650311.83-NODE-83-length-58084-cov-15.485412_pt1 | contig 58084 bp, 90 predicted proteins | sample MGYA00376247_ERZ650311 | MGnify/ENA primary metagenome ERZ650311 (study PRJEB26733, sample SAMN07839324) | wastewater metagenome | biome: small river; feature: stream; material: water | place: USA: North Carolina | collected 2016-07-28 ... | reverse complement strand
ACCAGTTCGTCAGTTCTCACCGCCGGTGGGACACCGCCCGCGCCGCAGCAGAAAGGCTGAATCAGAAATGACCACCCGCGATAACAACCTGCTGGCCGATGTGTTCAGCATTCCCGCCCGCCGCGTCACCCAGCCCCGCCCCCGCCGGGCGGCCTGCTGGGACTGTGACCGCGTCCGCCAGTTGGAAACCGTCACAGTAGGCGACGGCATTGAGGCGGATCTGTGCCGCCAGTGCCGCAGGAGGTACCAGAAATGATCCGCCCGGAAATCGAAATCAAGGTTGCGTCCCCCAGGCCGTCCACCACCACGGTGGCCGCCTACATCCGCGAGGGCCGTCTACGGACGATCGGGATTGACCGGTGGGGCTGGACTGACGAAAACGGCCGCGTGCCGCAGGGCCACGAGGGGATGACGCGGGCTGAATTCAATGACTACGTGACCGCCGTACGCCTGGCGTTCGACGTGTACGAAGCGGCTGCCACCGCCAGGGACGCTATGGTAGGCGAACCGCCTAGCGGCCCATCCGGGGGAGCGGGGGGGGTGGGTCATGTAACGCGATAGCCACCAGCGTGGCCCCCACGGTCAACACACCCAGAACGGCGCCCACTAGCAACAGTAGGGCGCCGTTCCACGTCCCGCAGGGTTCCGGATCAGCCGCCACGGAACTGCCGCAACGCCTCGATCACCTTGGGGTCCGGCGGAATGGGCTTGCCGTTCGCGTCACTGAAATCAGACGGGTCCCCGTCCGTGAAGTAAAACAGGATGAACCGGCGGAACATATCGGGGATGGCGTCCACCACCTGCTGGACGGCCTGCTGCACGCCCTGCTGGACCGCGTCCGCGATCATCGTCTGGATTTCGGTCTTATCGTCAGCGGTCAACGGTTCCTCCATGTAGGCCAGCGGGTTCCGGCTGCGGCCGATGTCCGTGGGGAAATACCACGAATCCGAAAGCTGCCAGTGCAGATGGTACGGCACCCCGCCGGTGTTCCCCGAAATGCCGATGGGCTGCCCAGGGGCCACCCAATCGCCCGGCCGGACGTACGCCACGGCCAGGTGGGCATACAGGCTGTACCAGCCGTCCCCGTGATCCAGGCAGACGGCAATGCCGAACGAGCCGTCGTTATACGGTGCCACGGCCCGCGTGGTGCGCGAGACGGGCGAGACGCATATGGCCCGCACCGAACCCAGGTCAACGCCCCGGTGCTGCCATTCGCGGGCCGGGTCTTCCGCCGTGGTGCCAACCACCACCCCGTTGACCCGCTTGTACCATTCCCCGAAGTGCCCGGTAATCGGGTCATCAACCGGGCGGCGGTAGAACGTTACGGTCGGTTCATCCATGGCTCTGTTTCCTCCTCAGAAGCACGAGGAGGAGGGTACCACTCTGCACGGTAACGCTGATAACCCGGAGCGCCGCCAGGAAGGCCGCCGAGGCGTCCACTAGACGCACGAACGACCCCAGCATGACTAGCACCGCCCACACCGCGTAACCGGCCAGGAGCGGGCGGGTGCTATTGCCGGGGCCGATCAGGAACAGGACGAAGATGAGGTTCGCCAGGGTGCTAAGGAAGATCAGGAGATCAAAGTCAACCATGCTGCCCATGGAACCGCCCAGCCCTCCGTACCACGTCCGCGCTGGAATCCGCCTCGTCACGGATCGTCTGCTCGAGTAAATCCAGCTTGTGGCGAATACTCGGACGCGGTTGACCGTTAAGCCAATCCCGCACCCTTTCGCGAATCGTCTGAGTCGGTGTCGTCATATTGCCTCCGGCTGGCTGCGAGGATGCGGTCAAGGCGGGCCTCCGTGCGGTCTTGTGCTGCGGCATTCCGCCTTCGCTCGAAATAGTAGAGCGATGTGGGGAATCCGACTATGCCCAATGCGGCCCAAATAGGTAAACAGATTGTGCCATTTGGATCGGCTGTGGCGGATTGCGCGAGAACCTCAAGACCCATCATCACGGCTTTACCCCCTACCGACTGAAATCCTACTTGCCGGGGGAGCACTAACGCACGTTTGCAATTAGCTTCCCGGTGTCGTCCTCGGCGGTACGCCACCGCACCATGAGCGCCAGGTCGCGGTCGATAGCTGCATCCCGCCGATTGGTCAGCGCCGTCAACAGGGCATTGCGCTGAGGAGTCGTCAGGCCGGGGTAATCCGCAATGTGCGCGATCCGCCAGTCCATATCCCGCCAGACCTGCATGTTCGCGGCGGCCTGCTCCTCGATATCGGCGCGGGTATCGGTCGGATCCGGTATGCCCCCCGAACCGACGCCCAGGGCTTCCTTGATGGTCGGGTACCCCAGCACCACCTCGCGCACCGCCCGCCGCATCTGCTCTGGGGTCTTGCCGCGCAGGGTCTCGTTAGCGACGAAGTAGTCATCCTCGCGGGCCGTGCCGTCCGAGAATGCATTCGGCACCCGGACGGTTACCTGAAACCCCCCGGTACTGGGCGTCACTCGAACCACGTCTATGGTCATGGCCGGATCCTCCTTCGTCGCCTGGCCTGCCCCATTGCCCGGTTTGCCACGCGCTCACCGAACTCGCGGAGTTCGACGCGCATCTCCCAGCAATTCGGGTGCTCGCAAAGCGGGTTATTGCACGGGCCGCTGATGTATCGATCGAAGAAGCCTGGCGGAAACGCAGTCAGTATCCGGCTCACTGGTTGGCCCTCAGCACAAGCGCCACACCGTTCCCGCCGTTTGCGCCAGCCGTGGAGGTTCCGGCGTTGCCCGCCGTGTATGTGGTGATAGGTGATTTTGACCCGTTAGTACCGGGGGATCCGCCAGTACCTCCAATCGCCTGGATCGTACCCTCGTTCACCACCAGGACGACACCCACGAAGCACGCCCCGCCACCGCCTCCGCCGCCGCCGCCGCCAGCTACCCCAGCAGCCCCGCCAGCCGTCACCGCTGTTTGTGTCGCGTTTGATCCGTTCGAGCCGTTTGATCCGTTCGAGCCGTTGGCCCGAATCGTCCCCTGGTTGTCGAGGATCTCACAGAAAACGAAGAGGATCCCGCCGCCAGGGCCGCCCGCCCCACCGGCCCCACCAGCGCCTCCAGCACCGCCCGATTCCGCGACACCGCTGCCGCCGCCGCCGCCGCCAGGGCCGGATGCGCCGCCGCCACCACCAGAGCCACCGACGTGGCTATCGACGTACTGAGCGATACGAACAGGGATGTTGAGCGTGTGGTGCTGTGCCCCCGCCGTGGCCGCGCCAGCGTTGCTGCCAGGGTTCCCCGCCGTGTTACTCGCCGTAACCGCCGCACCCCCGGATCCGCCAGCCGCGCCCCCCGCCTTCTCCGGGTGGATACCTGACGCTCGGCCACTCGATCCGCCTGCCTTCCCTGCGCCGCCGCGCCCGCTGTCCGGGCCATTACCCGCGCCGCCCGACCCCGCGCTACCCGATCCGCCGCCACCGCCCCCTGTGCTGATGCCGTAGTAGAACTGTGGCATGTTGGTCAGGCTGGCCGCGCCCAGGTCTCCCTGCGCCCCGTTGTTACCGGCAGTACCATCGCCGCCCGCGCCACCCGCGCTGTTGCTACTCCCGGTGCCCGCCGCGCCCGCCGAAGCCTGGGCCGCTCCGCCCGCACCGCCGCGCCCGTCGCAGTGCAGCACGCATCCGCTGGCGATCGAGATCTTGCGGGCGAAGATGAAGCAGGGGCTACCCCCCGCGTCCACCACCGCTCCGCCGCTAATGTTCAATTCGTCGTAGTAGAGAACGCCCATAACCGGTGAGAGCGTTGTGCTGCTCGCCTGGTTGAGGATCGTGGTGGACGCGTTGTTGAACGGAAACTTGATACCGAAATCGCTCAACTGGTTAACGTCGAAGATCTTGCGAACCGCCCGGTCGGTGGATGGGTTGAAGCTGATCGTTCCCTGAGCGCCGTAGCCCGGTGCCTGGGTGGCAACCTCGCGAACACCGATGACCATTGCTACAACCCCTGGGCGTACCAGTTCCCAAAGAACGTGGTCGCGTTTGCATTCCGGGCGAACATGCCGACCTTCGTGCCAGCCGACAGGGCGCTATCCGTCGTGTCAATGTACAGCTTGAAATCGACCCAGACGCGTATACGGGTGCCCTGCACGATTACCCGCATCTCATGGGTGGTTCCTACTGTAAAGGCCGGTGCCGTGATCTCCGTCACGACCGTCGCGACGTTCTTTTCGAGGTGGATCTTGTTGTCGCCCTTGTCGATGTAGCAGCGGTACTGGTTGTTCGCGTCCGCGTACCGGAACACAACCCCTACCTCATCACCGGAGCCCACGCTGCTGAACGAGCATTCGACCACCTGATCCGTGATAGACGCACCCAGGTCGCGGGTTGGCATCTGCAGCACGTCACTGTTTGCCCGCGCCGCCAGGGTGTTGATATCGAACCCGGTACTCGCGGCCCACGAGCCGCCGTCGTAGGCGGTTCCCAGGCCGCCTGTAGCGTTGGCCCGGCTGAACGTGTCGTATGCCATCGCATCGAGGTTCCGGTAGCAGTAGGAGGGAACCAGCATGAAGCGCGACCGGATCGGTGCCCTGCCAGTCCGGGGAGGGAACTGGTGCTCGATGGCCTCGACGTAGCACCAGTCATCGATCCGCGTTGACCACTGCGCGGTGTCCGTAAGCCGTACAAGCCAGCCTAGCTCGGCGCTGAGCGCCTGCACGATCGCATCATCGTGCGTCCACGGAATATCCACCCAGATCACTGGGTTGATGTACCGCCAGGTGCGGAGGATGGAGTAGGCGTAGGCCGCCGCCTTGCCCCCGGTGTCACCGCTGAAAGGGACGTCGATCGTGATCCCCGCACCAGCCTTGTAGTTCGGCACCGACAGGCTGAACTCCGCCTGCGCCCGATCCGCGAAGAACTCCACCGGCTGGCCGCGAATCTCCATGCGGGTGACATAGATGGTGCTCGCGTCGGTGTTGCGGAGCCGCAGCCTGAACCGGCCCCCGCCCAGGAGCGTCAGGGTCACCTCAAGGGCGCTCGTCTTGTCCGTGCCCGTGCCGTTGATGGCGGTGTTTGCCGTGTAGTCGCGCACCGCCTCGGGCGTCGTAAGCGAAACGTAGGCGCTGGGGGCATCGAATACCCGCTCGTAAATCTCTCCCGCCGCCAGGCTCATTGAGTTGGCATCCAGCGCGTTCTCGGCAAACGAGAACAGCACCTCATCGTCCTGGCCCAGCAGGAACTTCGTTACCCGCGCAGTCACCTTCGTGACGATGTTCTTGGGATCCAGCAGGAGATCGGGGTTCTCGATCCGGACGTTCGTGCCGGTTCCCCAGGTGCCATCAACGGATGTACCGAGGCGGGTGTTGCGGGCCTCGAACCGGATCTTGCCGTCCGCCTGAATGAACATGCGCCCGCCCATCTCGGACGCGACCACCTCGCGCATCGCCTGGTCGGGGCTTTGCGCCCGGACGAAATGAGCCGGGAGATCCTGTACCCCATCGGCCAGGTTGAGGTCACCGCCCCCCAGGCCCATAGCTGTGGCGATAGCCGTAATCGCGCCATCGGTGTCCCGGCTCGCGGAGTACGCCACGTCCACCGGCTCGCCGTCCACGAGGTACTGCGCGAGGTCGACACAGTTCACCGTCACCATGGAGCGCGGGGGCCGCCCGTAGAAGTTCTGCCAGTAGGTCGTGTACCCCGTCCAGATGGTGTAATCGACCGTCAGGTGCGTGGCCCGCAGGCGGATCGGGGCATGCGGCCCCAGCTTCCCCTGGAGGGAACCGGCCTGGTAGTTCGGGGTAAACAGTTCGCTCGTGTTATCGAGCTTGATCGACATACGCGAGGCGCGGTACGTGCCGCTCGGCTCGATGCCCCTGGCGATCTTCGGCACCCCGCCCCGGCTGTTCGCGTAGACCGTCAGGTCGGTTTCGTAGGTGCCGTCCCGATCGAAGTCGGCCTCCAGCACGATATCAACGGTGCTCGTCATCCTACCCGCGCCAGGCGTTCAACCTCGTCGGCCACCACCTCGGCTCCTCCCCGCGCAAGCATGTCACGGAAGGAGTGTGCGTCAACCGCCGAGATACTGATAAACGTCGGTGCCCGGCCAGGGTTCCCCGAGCCGTAGTAGCCGCCACGGTAGGCGTCATCGATGCTCGCGGCGGCCCCGAGGGACTGTTCCCAACCGTTCGCCGTCTTGTACCCCAGGCCCGCAATGTAGGAGCCGATCGGGATGCTCGATGCATCGCCCGGCCCCGCCACGGACTGGCCGCCGCCGATGTACCAGGACGTATCAAAGGGCACGTATGGCCCCGCGTTCTTCGGGCTGCCGCCATAGGCCGGGCTGAGGCGCTTCACGAAGTCAGGCACGTCCAGCCGCGCCGAGAAGATTTCAGAGGTACGGGCCAGGTCGGGGTTTGTCTCGGCCTCCTTCGCCAGGTTCGCCATGCCGATCGCGAAGTAGTAGGGGTACCAGTTCTGAATGCCCTGCGGGGAACCGAACCAGTTCTTCGGATTGAGGATGGCCCCAACCTCGCCAGCGATCTCCTTCGCCTTGTCCATCAGGGCACCCTTGATCGACTCCATGCCGTTCAGGATGCCCTTGACCACCGATGCTCCGATCGCAACCGGGTCGCCAATCAGCGTCCAGAAGCCCTCCAGGAATGCACTGCCGATATCCTCGGCGGCCCGCTTGATATCGCCCGGAATGTCGCGCAGGTACTGAACCAGCCCCTCGAAGGCAGCCGTTATCACGTCGATGGTCTTGGCCGCCGCACGGATGCCCCCCTCCAGCAGGAGGAGGTTCACGATAAGGCCCGCCACGATCAGGTCTATCAGGATTCGGATCTGCTCGATGAACGCGATCGTCGCCAGGGTAACGACGACAGCTATGACGTTCCCTATCGCCCGCCAGATTGGCTCCGCGCCCTGCAAGGATTCATTGAGATCCTTCACCGCGTCAGCGAGCGGGCCGAACCGCGCCTGGATCGCGTCCACGTTCTCCCGCATATCACGCATGAAGCGGTTTACCGAGGGTAGGATTGCCTCCCCCAGGGGGCGCAGGTAATCACCGATTGCACGGATTGAATCGGCAAAGCGCGACCAGTCGAACCCGCTGGCGGATTCCTTGACCTTGGCGATATTCTCCCCGGACTTCTCGACGGCACCTTCGGCCATCCGAACTAGGGCGTCCGCGATTCGCGAGAGGCCATCCGCCGCCGCCGCCAGCGCCTCGCCACCCAGTTTCTCGATGGCTGGAAACACCACCTCCACCGCATAGGTGAGCGCCTTCTGGATTATCGGATCGGCCCACTTCGCAACCGCCGTGCCCCACTTCTCAGCCGCCGCCGCAACGGCATCCAGCACGGTAGCGGCCTTATCGAGGAGGCCCAGCTTCTCCAGGGCCGGAACGAGGATCTCGGAGACAAGGCTGATGGCGTCGACAATGCCGCCGCCGACAATGCCGAGGATGCTATCGGTTATCTCGCCAATGGTCGGGGCGACGGTTTCCCAGCCAGAGCGGCCCAGGTTGTAGAACGCGGTCGCGAGGTCGGCCACGTACCCGGCCAGCGTTCCCATCGGGCCGCTCGCCGCTGATACCGCGTTCTCGACATGCAGGGCGACGAATCCTGAAAACCCCCCGACCCACGCCTGGATGGTCGGCAGGTGCGCCGCCAGGGTTGACCCGAGCGTTGCCATCACCGGCAACAGGGCGCTACCGATCGCCTCCTTGGTTTCGGCCAGCGCGATCTTTGCTTGCTCGAACTGGCCCGCCGTGGAGTTGGCATACTCCTGGGCCTGCCCCCCGAACTTCTTCTGCACCGCCGCCAGGGCGTCCGCCTCGGTCGCATTCTCACCGATGACGATGCCGAGCTTCTTGAAGACCTCAATGTTCTCTTCGTTGAGCTTGCCCAGCATCTTCGTGGCGGTTGCGAGCGGGATGTTCGCGCCTCGGGCGAGATCCATGGCCGCCGCCTGGCGGGTCATGGCCTCGTTCACGTCCCCGGTGGCCGCGAGGAGCGCCTGGAAGCTGTCGCGCACGTCGTCGTCGGTGAACGCGAGCTTCTGGCCCCGGTCGATCGCTTCGTTGACCTGCTCGTGCCATTTCTGGATCTGCGAGGATGACGCCCCGGTGCTTTCCGCGAGGTTCGCCAGCGCCCGGTCGAGGCGCATGGTGGCGGCCTCATCCTCCGCCGCACCCTTGGCCGCGTCCATCAGGAAACCGGGTAGGGCGATGATGCCCTGGGCCACTACGAACCCGCTCGCGAGCGTGGCGACGTTCTTCAGGCCACCGGCCAGCGCCCCCAGAGGCCCGTGCGACTTCTCGGCGTTCTTCCCGAGGTCACCGGTCTTGTCACTGGCATCCTTGATCTTCGGGCTGGCGTCCTTGGCCGCGTCCCCGACGCCCTTCACGTCACCCTTAGCGTCCTGGAGCACCTTCTGGGCGTTGTTCGACGCCTTGAGCGCCAGCCCCACAGATACCTGATCCGACACCGGTGCCCCCCATTAACGGCTCGGCAGCGCCGCCCACACGTTCGCCGTTTCACGGGCCATATTCTCAGCTTCCATGATGATCGCATAGTCGCTGATAGCTCGCGGTGGGGCGGCCTCGTAGTTCAGCCAGCCGCCCATACGGTCGATCAGGTATACCGGGGTGAAGCCTTCGGGCAGGAACGTGCCCCCCTGAATGGCGGCCAGGCATTCAAGGACTAGGCGTTTTTTTCCTCAACCATCCGGGGCTTGAACTCCTTGTTCCGATCCGCGATCGCCAACGCGATCGTCTCGTAATCCTCGGGGTCGAGCATCCGCAGGGTTTCCGCGTTCACCGGCACCGGCTTGCCCGCCCTCGGATCCGGCTTGCCGTTCGCCAGCTTCATATCCTCCGGGTACCGGAACGACCACGACTTCACCCCGACCAGCAGGGCCGCGAAGGTGCTGGCGGTGATCAGTTCATCTGCCCGCAGGTTGCCAAGGCGGAGGGTTTTCATATCCCCGCCGATGTTGATCTTGATCCCCCGAGACATTGCGGAGGTCAGGTCGTTGATATCGCCCTGGCTGAACCGCTTGCTGATCTCGCAGGACTCGCCGTCCTTCAACGCTACCGTAACCGTCTCTGTGCCGAATTGAAGCGCCATCGTTTTGTCTCTCCTCGCGGGGCAGTATAAAGCCCCGGCCCGATGTAGGCGCGGGGCTTAGTTTCACGTGAAACAGTGAGCGGTTACGACAGGGCGGTGCGGGCGTTGACGACGGTCACCTTGAACGTGCCCGCGATCGTCGCGTCGTACTTCGCCTTGAGCGCCAGCGCCAGGGTGTTCGCGTTCGCCTGGCGGCCCACCTGCTGACCGGCCACGTACTGGCACGGGAGGTCGATCTGGATCGATCGGTTGGAACCGCCCAGGGTGGCCCCAATGGCCTTCAACTGCACGTACCGGGAGGCCAGGGTGCGCCACTTGGTGAGTTCCGCGTCCGCGAAGGCGTTGTAGTTCACCAGCAGCTTGGCCTCGGCGGCCACGTCCTCGAACAGCACCTGCGAATAATCGAGGTTCGTGCGCCCGTCGATCGTGGCGTCCGGGCGGATGCCCGCCATGAGGGTGATCTCGCCATTGAGCAGGGTGGCGGTTTTCTGGGTGCCGCCGATGCTGCCCGCCGCGTCATCCACGTACAGCTTGAACTTGCCGCCAGGGACGATCTCCAGCCCGGAGATGTAGGACAGGGCGGCGGTCATGGTATGGCCGGAAACCACCGCTCCGCCGAACAGGCTGCACTTCATCTTGGCGGGGCCGTTCTGCGGGATCGTGATCACGATCTGCGAGCAGTAGACGTTCGGCACCTGCCGCGCCCACGAGGTGCTGAAATCCTTGACCGCATATTCCAGCGTGTACGGCTTGGGCGACGGGTTCGCGGCGGGCGGAGGCAGGTACGTCCACGTCTTGTCGGCCATGGCACCGCTCGCGGTCACCCCACCCTTGAAGCCCATATCGAGGAAGGTGATCAGTTCCTCAGCCGTCAGGTCGGCCTCGTACTCGCCAGTCCAGCCCTTGGCCTGGGTGCTCATCTGGTTGATGGTCTGGCCGCGCACCCCCTGGGGGTAGTCCGGCTCATAGTTCTCGATGTTCTCGTTAAACGTGAGCATGCCGCGATACTTGAACGTCGCGGCCACCGCCGTATCGAAAACGGACTGCTGTCCAAGCTGGATAAGCTCGGCCTTCTGATACCCCACGGTCATGGCTGGTTACTCCCCCGGTGCGGGGGTTTCACCCGCCGAATCGTCGGCCTTCTTCTTGGCCCTTGGCTTGGTGCCATCGTCCCGCTCGTACCATGGCGATGCATCGAGAATGTCGGTGTCGATCGGATCCCAGGCCTTCCGCTCCTCCAGTTCCTCGGCACTGAGATCCCTGGCAGGGATGCCGGGGATCCACTGGCCGGTCTGGTCGCCGTTCTCGTCCGTCAGTGTTCCGATGTAGCGATAGCCGCGACTAGCCATATAGCTCCTCCAACTGAACCTCGATGTAAAGCTGAGCATCCGCGAAAAACGTCTCCTCCACAATTGCGATGCTCGAATATGAGGCGATTACCCCTGTATCCGGCCAGAAGAACACCAGGGAGGCGGCGGCCATGGCCCGGTCGAGGCACAGCCGCAGGGCCGCGACGTGCCGCATCATCTTCCGCCGCAGGATACCCGCGTCCGCGTCTGATTCGGCCACGACGAGGGTGATAGGGTGCCGGGTCATCATGTAGCCCTCCTGCACCTCCATCAGCCTGTCAGCCTCCAGCAGCACGGCCAGGGCGGGCGTCGGTGGCAGGTACGACAGCCGCCACTCGGCGTTGCCGATACTGCCCTCCTCGGGTGCCGTGATCGTTAGCCCCAGGCCATCGTCCTGATAGGCGTCATTCACCGCCTGCACCGCGTCCGGCAGGTTGGTCCGCAGGTACTCGATCACGATGTTCAGCGCCCGCTCAGCGCCATACAGGGTGCCAGCCGCGTAATTCATGCCGCCCCCTCGGTTGCATCAAGGCCCGCCGCCCGCGCCTTGGACACCAGGTACGCCTGGAGGATCTTCGCCCAATGCCGCCGATCCTCGGCGCTGAGCCGAACCACCTCGCGCATCGGCAGCCGCGAGCCACCCCGGTGGTGATACAGGGCGTACTTCACGGATGACCCGAGCACCATGGAGTCCTTGGTGATCTCGCGCACGAAGCCAGCACCCCCGGTCAGGCTCTCGCGCAGGTGCCCCTCGCGAACCAGGATGGGGCGACCCGGATAGTTCGCCTCCTTCCAGCGGGCGTAGCGGGGCGACAGGGGTTCCCAGCCCGGCCCCTCGGCATCGAACCGCTCGCCCTCGATCCGCACGAAGTCGTCGGCCATCTTGGCGAACGGCTCCCGCAGGTCGTCGGCGTACTCCCCGAACCGGGACAGGGCGGACAGTACCTGGGACTCGCCGTCGATCTTGAAATCGAGCACGAACGGGGTAGCCATTAGAACGGCTCCTCGAACTTGAACGCGGGGTTCGCATCGATCCGGTCGCCCCAGGCATCGAGCGCCGTATCCACCCCGATCGCCATGCCATCGGTGAAGTAGGATGCGGCCTCGCCCGCGCTATCCCGGCCAACGTCGGCAGGGATGCCGTCGCCCTTGCGGAAGCCCGCCAGCCGGTCGTTGAACTCCTTCCAGTAGTCGCGGCCCAGCGAGGAGCTTCCCGGCCCCTGGCTGGCAGGGAACGCGGCCATGAGCACCTGCGCCGCCGCGCCTATCGCGTTCAGCCGGGTAATGTCATCGAGGAACACGGGGGTCGTGCTATCGATCGGCACGGTTGCCACACCGCCCACCGCCAGGGCGGAGTTGATGTTGGCCGCGCAGGACTTGCGGAAGGACTCCACCTGCGAGGCGTTCGGCTTGCTCGTCGTGCTGATCGTGAAGGCTACCGGCAGTAGCTCCTGCACCTGGGCCTGCGAGCAGTAGGCCGTTGTCGTGTAGCTCATGGTTTCCCCCGATACGCCCAGATGATGCCCGCCAGCGCGGTCGCTATGCAACCGGCAGAGAACGCGGCCAGGTGACGCATGCCGATCCCCCTAGACACCCGAACGGGGCGGGCGAGGAGAACACCCGCCCCGTTGGGGCAATGACTGGCGCGGGCGGCTCAAGGCCCGCGAGGGTTAGTTGGTGACGCGCTGAACCATCTGCCAGAGGCCATAGCCGACGTTGTACCGGGCGTCCACGCCGTACTTGAACATACGGGTGTTGAACACCTCGGAGTCGCTGGGGTTGTCCACCCCGACGAACTCGGCGGCCTTGCGATTCTGGAAGATGAGCGGCTTGACCGGCATCTTCGTGTTCATCAGGAACCAGTCGTTGACGTCGGTGAGCATGGACTCAACGACGATATCGGCGGCCCCGAGCAGGTTGTTGGACTGCGCCACGCTGTTGAGCGCGAGCAGGTTCGTGTTGATCAACTGCTCGAACACGTCCTGGAGGTCAGGCGGGATGATGACGAGGTCGGGGGCCAGGTTCATCACGCGGCCCCGGCCATCCATGAGGCGCCGCATACGGGTTCGGGCGGTAATGAAGTCAGCGCGAATCGCGGCCAGGGTGACCCCGGTGCCGGTGTTCGTGTTGATCTGGTTGCCGGTGCTCTCCTCGTTGTGGGTGGTCGAGAAGAAGTTGACTCCGTCGTATCCGGCATTGCTACCGCCAGCCACGAGCGTCTGGATCGCCAGTTCGGAAGGGAACCGGGCGGCCTCCTGGGCAAGCTGCTGGATGCGCGGGCGGATGAGGTTGACCTTGTCGTCCTCGATCGTGTCCCGGTCGACCTCGATGGAGGCCTCGTAGTGCTTGTTCTTGATCGAGTAGTTGTAGAACGCGAGGCCCGAGAGCTTGCGTTCGTCGATCCACTCGGACATTTTCGGCACCGTGCCGAGCCAGTTGTACGACTCGGTGTCGGTGGTGCTGGGCACCTCGGTGGCGTACCGGGTGTAGGGGTTCACGGTCGATGCCGCGAGGAAGGCATCCTCCCAGAGCGTCCGGAAGTTCGTGAACAGGGCGGCCAGCAGGTCAGGAGTTACAACGGCCACGGTATCAACCTCATTGGTTTAGGTGGCCCCGATTAACCTACTACGTCTTCGGTTCGGGGTGCCGGGGGAACGTTCGACGGGTGCCCCCCGGCAGTGCTCGGATTAGTAGCCGAAGGCTACGTAGTTGACCTTCTTGGAGAAGGTGGTCGCGGCGGCAGGGGTCGGGTCGGTGCCGCCCGTGTTCTTCCACGTCTTGATGAGGATGGAACCTGCAGCCGGGGTACCGGCCTGGTCACCGATCGAGGCCGTGACCGAGAACGGGTCGTCCACCGGGTCGCTATCGAGCGATGCGATAGCCGCCACAACCTGGCGGAGGCCGGTGACGATCGTGTCGCTGGCGGCCACCGTGGTCGCCTGGCCCGCCACCATGCGGAGGCCGTTCGCCCGAACCGCGAACGGATCAGGGACGTAGACCCACGCCTGGGTGGCCGAGACGTACTCGGTGATAATGCCGACGCACTGCGCGTTCGGGGTGAGCGTCACGAGGCCGCTGTCCGAGAGGAACACCGGCAGGCCAACGCTGGCCTGGGTGAGGCCCGAGGAGGTGAGGAGGATGCGGCGGCCCGAGCGAACCCGGACGTTGTACCGCCCGGCTGCATGGCCGGTCGTGGTGTTGTCCACCTTCTCCATGGCATAGCCGACGAACAGGTTGCCTGCGCCGGACGCGCCCACGATCAGGTAACCGGAGCTATTGAGGCAAACGAGGCTGCCCTTGTAGATCACGATGTTGTCGGCAATCGGATAGGCGCAGATCTGCGCGTCCGACTTTTCGAGGTAGTTCGCATCCGCAGAAAGAGCGGTCATCTAGGAATCCCTCCGGGGATTGATAGGCGGGGCGAACCCCTGGGGGCGTTAGTTGCGGGCGGCCTTCGCGGCCATCTCCGCCCGCTTTTCAGCGAGGGGGCGGCGGTCGGCCAGCTTGTCCAGCGGGGTGCCCATGATCGCAGCGACTTCGCGCTCCGCCTGGGTCAGTTCGGCCTGCGAACCAGCGGCGGGTTCCCCGTCGCCAGCGCCGCTACCGGAGCCGGTTTCCTTGGTTTCAACCAGAACGGGGGCCGCCTCGGTGTAGGCCTCGAAGGAGGCCTTGTCCTTGAGGAACAGGGTCTTCCCCCACTCCTTCATGCGGGGCAGGATCTTGCCCGTGCTGATGGCGGCATTCACCGCGTCCTCGGCATCGCGATCCGCCAGGCGCTCGGTGAGTCCCTGGAGTTCGGAACGCATGGCCTGTACGTCGGCCAGTTGCGCCCCGCTCGCGGTGAGACCGACGAGGTGGGCACGGATGCCAGCCTCGTCAACGTCCGCCGACAGGTTGAGGAGCGTTCGAAGGTCGTCTTCGGTAAACGGCATCTTGGTACCCTCCGGGGTAGAACTGGTGGCCGATGTAGCCGGGGTCGTATCGGCGTTCTGCGCCTCATCGTCTGCGATGTTCAGATCCTTGAGTTGCTTCATAGCGGACTTGAGGAACGCCCGCAGGGAGGTAATCCCCTTGGCCCCCTTGCCCGCCGATTCCAGCGCCTCATATGCGGTCTGGAACTGCGCCAGGATGCTCGACTTGGTTGGCACCGCATCGCTCATCATCGCCTCGCCCGAAGGCGGAATGGCCTCATATTGCACCGCTACCGGGTACGGCTCGCCCAGGGTGCAGACCCCCTCGGTGATCGAGTACGGGATGGCCCAGAGATCATCGACCTCCTGATCCCAAACGATCGCCCGATCCGCGTACATATCCCGGATCGACGGGCTGGGGCTGGCCGGATCGGCACCGGGCAGGAGCGTCCCCGTGGTGTAGTCCCAGAGCCAGGGGTAGCGTTCCTCGATGCATTCCTGAACGCACCGCCGAATGTCCTCAAACGAGGCGTCGATCAGGGCGGCCTGCTCGACCACGAGGTCGGCCACGAAGACCTGATGGCCGTCCTGGTCGGTGTAGAACTCCATGACGTCGCTCATGCCCTTCACGGCTGGCATATCGGCCCCGAGCCAGGCTACGGCCTTGAGAACGCAGTCCCAGGTGCGCTCGGCCATCTGCACATTGAACATGACCTCGACGCTGCGCTTGCGGTACCCGCCCGCCTGGATCAGCCGCCCGAGGGTGGCCGGTACGTCCTTGAAGTCGGCCAGGAGGGAGTTTCCCTTGCGGTACACGCGGGTCACCCAGCCAACGGCGGGCTGCCCATCGGTGAGCGTCTGGTCGTCGTTGTGGCCGAGCTTGCCGGGTGCCTCGTAGTACACCGGGGCCAGGGCCGCATAGGACTCCACGATCGCGTCGAGATCCCGGCCCGCGTACTCGCGGCCATTCCACCGGCCTACCCGGAGGATCTCTACACCACTAATCGACATTGTTTCCAAGTGCTCGCGGCCCCCGATGACGTGGGGGAATGATGCGATCTTGAAAGAATGAGCGTCAATTTACGGTTGAAACCGAAAGCCCCCCAGAACCCGAAGGTTGTGGGGGGCTTGGTGCGACCCGGCAAACCGGAAAAGCCCTGCGGAGGATTTTCTATCCCACCGGGCGCGTATCCAAGGATAGGCGATCCTCGGGTTCACCGGCAACCCCCATGGGGATTACCGGGGCGAAGGCCATGGATACAGGCTTGGCCGGTTCCCCGGCTGCCAGGCCCGCCAGCGCGGCCATGGCCTCGGTTGCCGCGACGGCCTCGTTTGCGTCACGGGTGGCAACCGTGAGGAGTGCCGCGCCGACCGGATCCATCGGGCGCTCGAACTCGGGATCGTAATCCGCCTCCTCCTGTTCCGGCTCGTCCGGGTTCAGGTAGGTAGCGAGGATCGCCATTAGGCCGATGCCCGTGATCACCACGATGGCGGTGAGGAAGAACCCGTCGATCATTTCTTGGCAGGTGCCTTGGCCGGGGCCGGGGCATTCGCGTTGACGTTGGCAGGGCGGCCCGCGTCAGGGGCGTCCGGTGCCTTGGGGGCGGGGGTGTTGCCAGGCGCGGGATCCGGCACGTTGGCCTTGGCCTGCTCAGCCACGGCGGCATTGGCGACCGGGATCTGCACCGGGGCATCCCCGGCTGCACTGACGTGGGCGCTGGCCTCGCGGGCGGCATCGTCATCGCCATCCTGGGCGGCCTCGTCGGCCACATCCGCGATCGTGGCGTTGAACGGCGGTACGGGATCGGCGTTGATCAGGTTGGCATCAAAGCCAGAATGCTGGAGCGCCTCGGCCAGGCTCACGGTGCCCCCGGAGGCGTAACCCCCGGTAATCGTGCCCGCGAAACCGGAGCCGACCAGACTGGCGACGGCGGCGGTGAATGCCGCGTTGATGGCCCGCTTCTCCTCGGGGCTTCCGTCCCCGAGACCGTGGCCGCTAAGCATAATCTGCCAAGACATTTTCCGTGCTCTCCGTGGGGCCGGTTGCCCCTCGATTTTCATCATACGCCCCGGACGCAAAACCGCCCCCGACAACGACGACGGGGGCGGTTTGCACACGGATGATTCCAGACCGCAAAAGTTACTCGCGGCGGTTGAAACCATCAAGGCGGTTGCGGCGGGCGATGATGTATCCGCCGACAGCGAACACCAGGGCCGCGAACCCGAGTACCGCGTACAGCCAGGAGACCGTTGTGGTGCTTTCGTGCGGGGCACTATCGCCAGTGTTTGGCGGCAGGGGGACGTTTCGCGTAGGACTCACCGTAGCTGCCGGTACCGTGGCCGTCGCAGTAGGCGGCGGCGGTGTCGCGGTGGCCGTAGGCGTGGGCGGTGCCTGGGTGGGCGTCGGCGTCGGCGTTTCGGGACATGGAATGCTCACCGTAGACGAACGCTGTTCCACGAAGTTGAAGGTGGCGGTGTTGCGGTAGGTACCGCATTCGAGCACCGCGCTAACGGTTACCTGGTTCACCCCGTTCTCGAAGTCGTCACCGGCCTCGTTAATGTGCCGGGGTGGCACGATGAACGGCCCGCAGTTGAGGAGCATGCGCCCCGCCAGGGCCGAGGTCGTGAGATCGCAGCCCATGGAGTCCGAGACGATGAACCAGTCCCCGCCCGCTGGCAGGGTGTCCTGGGCCGTCTGGCTGTCCGATGGGGCGAGGCCGCTGTTTTGAACGGTCAGGGTGAACGCTACCCGGTTACCATCGACCTGGGCCGACTTGGCAAACGAGAGAACGGCCACCGGATCCGCCGCCCGGACGCGGTGCACCTGGGGCCAGACGGTAGCGAGTGCCGCGAAGGCCGCGACAATCGCAATGAGCCATGCGATCTTCCGGCCCCCTACGGTCTGGGCTATTTCCTTGCTCATAGGCATCAATCCTTTCTGGGCGCATCATAGCGCCCCCTGTCGTCGTAGGGCACCCGCACCCCGATCCGGCCATGGATGGAGAACGGTACCCAGGATGTGTCGTGGCCGCGCAGGGCGTTACACGACGCGTGAGAGTAGGCGATGTTCGAGGCGTCGTTGCCGCCGCCGTAGATGCGGGGCCGGATATGCTCCCGCGTCCGCCGCAGGTGGGGCCAGGATGGGTCGAAGGGAACCCCACACCAGTAGCAGGTTCCGTCGAATATCCGGGGGAAGGCCCGCATCCGGGCGCGTTCCTCGGGGGGGAGGGGCCGCGCATCGGAGCGGGTGTTCTTCGCCCGGTGCCATTCGGGGCGCGGGGGCGTCTGTAGCCATGCGCGAGACGCCCGTGCCATCAGTCCAGCCCGTGGGCGGCGCGGTACTTTTCGCGCTCCCGTTCGGCACCCAGGACGGCGGTATCCAGCCGGGCCTCGGTCACCGTGGCGCTATTCATCGTCATCGTCCTCCTGGGCGTCGTCATCGACCTCGGCCAGCAGATCCTTCTCGGTGAGCCAATCGATGATCGCGTCCCAATTGTCACTGATCGACCGGACGTTGATGACGGCATCCCGCTCGCGGGCCTTCACGCCCGCCAGGGCCGCATCGTCCCGCAGCGGCTCGATAGCGTCACGTATCACCTGGGCCAGCACGGCGGGCGGCAGGGCATCCAGTTCCCAGCACTCCTCCCCGAACTGTTCCATGTACCCGGTTGACCGGCTGTCCGTCTGCTTGGTCGGGTTCGGCGGCGGGTTGTACTCGCGCACCTGCTCGATGTTCAGCGCCACCCGCTCCACCCATACCGGGATGCCCGCGAACATCGCCAGGCGATCCTCGATATCGCGGGTCATATCGACCCCCGAGGGATCGTGGTCGCCCAGGTGAATGACGACGGGCGTCTGGCCTCGGCGGTGGATCTGCTGGAACCGCCGCCCGGCCTGCCACATTTCGGACTGGCTCATGTACCCCTTGCAGGCCAGGTAGGGAACATCGAGTTCGGAGGCTACCCGGCCAACCACACCGGACAGGGCGTCCTTCTCCACCCATATCTCTGGCCGGTAATTCTGCCCCGCCCAGCGATCGAGTTGGAAGTAGTCCCCGATGGCCCGCACGGAATCGCGGGGGTCGTGGTCGTACCCGTATCCCCCGGCCACGTTGCGGCCCCGATCCTCGATGGCCGTCCAATCGATCCGGCCCGCCAGGCGAGCGTCGTTGATGATGCTGCCGAGCCGCTTGTACTCGGTGTCCCGGTTCGGGATGAGGTCGCGGCTGACGAACTGGTAGTAAAGCTGGCGGAGCGAGAGTGTGTACCCCTGGCCCCGAATGTCGTTGATGATGGCCTCGGCCTGCTGGATCACGGCCTCGGTCTTGGGGGCGAACGTTCGCGGGATGTAGGCGATCTTAGGCACCGCTCGCACCCCCGTTCGCGAGGTGCCGCTCGTACATGTCCGCGAAGACACTCACCTGGTGGGCAATCCCCCGGATGATACGTACCCGCTCCTCGTTTTCGGCACCCTCGGCACCCTGGGCCGCTGCCAGCGCCAGGTTCGCCAGAACTACCTGCAATTCGTGGTTGGTAGGCACGAACCCGGCAAGCGCCCCCACGCAAGCGTTCAGCATGGCGATGGTTCGCGTCGCCTCAGCGTCGGTCAGGATGTGCCCCTTGCCCCGGATGCGGGCCAGGATTCCCATCTCGGCCTCAAGGTCGCGTTTGTAGGGCTGGCTGTCGGGCGTCATCGTTGTCTCCCTACGGCCCCGCCGATGCGCCAGGCCGCATAGTACATACCCGCCATGAAGCCGACTGTGCCGATCCCCAGCGCAATCGCCCCCAGGCGCATTACCTCAAGCATTTCCGGTCTCCTTCCGGTATGTGGCCCGCTCCTGCCGGTTCCTCGCGGCATAGTCCGCGTCCTCGATATTGCGTCTGGCCCTCCTGGCTTTGTGATCGTAATCGAGGTGTGGCCCCGAACATACGCCATCGGGGGCAAGGCGGCGGCACCACCAGCACCGGTCGGCACCCTGGCCGATCGGTACCGCGTCCATGACGCCCCGTGCCCGTTGCTTGATGAGTGGCCCGCCGTTCCGGGCGGCTCGCTGGCGGTGCATCTCGCACCACCCGTGCCCCGTAGCGCGGCGGTCGCATCCCTGAATTGAGCAGGCCATTCCGGCTAGTAGGCGTTCCACATGCGATTGAGTACGCGGGTGGCGGCCCCGGCTGCGCCCTGGCTGTCCGAGGCGAATGAATTGAGGTCGTAGATGCCAGCCGCCGTCGAAACATCGCCACCGATCGGTACGATAACCACGCTGCCGACCGCTGGCACGTCTGGGTACTCCTGGAGGCCGACCGGCACCCAGACGGCATTGACGCCTCGTGCCCGCAGGATCCTCGCTACTTCGATTCCGAACGTGGTGGTGGTTTCCGTGGTGGTGGTGGTTTCCATTGCTTTCCTCCGCAGGTTCGGGGCTGTGCCCCGTAGGAAGACAATAGGCGGGCCGCCTATAGGAAGCAAGTCCCCGGCTCAAGAAATTTCGTCAGTAATTCCGGGCCGATGGCACCCCGCCGTGGGCCTCGTACCAGTGATACACCAGCGCCCAGATGGTCGGCCCCTCCCACCGGCACCGGCCACATACCGCCTTGTTCATTCGAGCCAGTCCTCGGGATTGGTCTGTTTGCGGGCCTGGCCGCGTTGTGGGCGTCGACAGCCCGCGCCAGGGCGCAATCCATATGCGGGGGCGGTCATAGCATCCCGTCCAGTTCGGAGCAGAGCGCCAGGGCGGCCAGCATGCCAGTCACCCCGAGGTCGAAGTGCCCGACCGGCTCCCCGATGGGGCGGCAGTCGGTGTTGAATCCGAGCACGATGTACCGCCCGTCGTGCTCCATGACTCCGAAGTAGGCCACCCGGTAGTGGGCCGCGACCGGGGCGCTCACGACGCCACCTCGATCGCGCCCAGGACGACGCGGGGCGGGGCGGTGTGGGCGTCGAGCATGGCGCGGGCCGCGTCGAGCATCCCTCGATCGCGGATACCGGTGTCGCGGAGGGCGTTGTAGCCGCAGGCCGCCACATAGGTAGGGGCGAACTCGATCGCCCTGGCAATCATCTCGCGGGCCACGCGGGCCGGAATGGTGCGGGCGCGGTCGGCGTTCGGGCTGGTCGCGTAGGCGTATGCGCTGATGTTCGTATCGGCCACGAGGGCGACGAACGCTCCATCGGCCAGGGTTGCGTACTGAATGATCATTGTGTGGTTCCTCCGCAGGTGATACTCAGACGATAGGCGCTCCGCCTATACTAAGCAAGGGCTTTTAACACCGCTTCATTATCGCCCTCGCAGTTTGGACAGCCGTACTTGCCCAGGGCGACGGGAAACGTGGCCCCGCAGGGGCATTCGTACCGCTGGAGGGCGGCCATCATCCGCTGGCCCACGTAATTCGTGTAGGCAGGCGGGATCGATTCGGCCAGTTGCTTAACGGTCATCCAATCGATTCCCATCCCGGTGCGCCAGGCGGCCGTGTCAGGGAACCGCAGGCCGTCCCGCTTGCTGGATCCACCGGGGTGGCCGTACACCGGCAGGGGCTGCCCCTGGTGGGCGCAGGACGCGGGGGCGAACAGGTCAAAGGATGCCTCAAACATGCGGTGCCGCCGCAGGCCATACAGGCGGCCCTCAAACGTTGCCTGTAGCCCGAACATCGAGCCGCACAGCATCGTTGGGTTCCGCAGCGGTGCACCCTCGACGTTTTCAATGCACCAGGGCACCCCGCCGTCCTCGTGCAGCAGTTCCAACGCCTCGCGCACCGGATCAACCAGATCCGGGTGGGCCGATTCCCGTGCCCACCGCTTGGTCATGCTGCTGTATCGCTGGCACGGTGGGCTGGCGTGGATCGCGTAGGGAATACCCTCGCGTTCCCACATGCCCGGCAGAAACGCCAGCGGTTCCTCCCAGTCCGCCTGTATGAACTCGAACGGGTAACCCGGCTGGGGGGACAGATCCACCCCCACCACGTCAAACCCGGCCAGGTGGTAGCCCATGCTGGCCCCACCACCGCCGCAAAACAGGTCAAGCAATTTTGGCCGGATGGGGGCGATGTTCATGCGAACACCACCAGACCGCCGAGGGCACGGTAGGCCGGTGCCATCGCCATGCTGGCGAGGCGCATGCCCTCGGACTTGCGGATGGAGTAGAACGCCAGCGCCGGATCCTGGGCCGCCATGGCCGCGCACGGTAGAACCTGCACCGTGGTGGCGCTGAAACCAGCGTCGCTGGCCTTGACGACCTGCCCGCATTCGCACGGGCAGACGATTGAGATTGAGAAGTTCATGGGGGTTGCCTCCGCAGGTGGGGTTGTGATTCGGCCCCGTTGGCCGTAACAAGACAATAGGCGCAGCGCCTACACTTAAGCAAGCGGTCTGCGCCTATTTTCTCTGAGAAACTTTTGGCTAGGAGCGGTGCGGCTGGTACGTCCCCTCGACACCCTGGCGGCGGCGGAGTTCGGTTCGGCGCTTCTGCCAAAGCAGCGCCTCCTCCAGGGCCGTCAACGCCAGGCTCGTCTCCCGGTTGCGGAAGGGGTTAGGCACCTCGCCCGCGCCGCCGCAGCCGTTGCAGCGGTTACCCGTGGCGAACCCCGTCCCCTCGCAGGGGTAGCACGTGATTGTGGGGCGGTTGTACCCGGCCAGCCGGGGCATGATGACCCATTCGAGGAGTTCCTCGAACAGGATGCCGTTGCGCCCGTTCTCCTGTATCGGGCCGGTCTGCCAGCGGATGAACCCCCAATCCGGCACCGGGGGATTGGGCGGGAGGTAACCCACGAAGCCATTGGCGGCCTCGACGGTCTCCCAGATCCGCGTCACCGCGTCCTGGCCGTCCATGCTGCGGAGCTGTTCGTCGGCCATCAGTCGAGGCCGTTCAGTTCGTCGCCAGTGATCATCTCACCGCGCATCGCCTGGCGACGTACGGCAATGAGATCCTGCTCGCGCTGCTTGGCGGCGGCATACAGTTCCTTGGCGTTGGCCGGTGCCTCGGGGAGCCACTGGCCGGGGCGGTTCCCGTAGGCGACGTTCTGCCGGTAGGCGATGGTACCGCTTGACGCATGGCGGGCCTTGTTCAGAGTAACGGCCAGGTGGATCCGTTCGTCCTCGGGGTCGTCGAGAATGAGCGGCTCGGTCTTGGCATTGCCGCCAGGGATCCGGTCGATCACCACGGCCTCAACCCACTCGCCATGGAGGCGGAGCCGGAACGCGACCTTGGTGCCTACCGGGGGCGGGTTCGAGGCGTTGTACCGGGGCGCTGCGGGGGCGGGAGGGTTCGGAGCACCCCCGGTGTTCCCACCGTTCCCACCGCCGCCACCCGTGCCACCCTGTTGCGGCTGTTGCGGCTGTTCGTAGGGCGAGGCCTGGGGCGCGGCGGCCTGGGCGGGCGGGGTCTTCGTGGACGTTGGCACTTGGTTCTCTCCTCGATCACTAACCTGCGCCAAAGGATAGGGCGCTAATCCTGATCGAGGAAATCGTACACGAACACGCACCGGCAGTTATCCCCGCCGTCGCACCCCGTATAGGGCGGCATGGCCCGGTTGTACTCCGCGCTACCCACGGTGAACGTGGTGCCATCCAGCGATCCGCAGGGCGGGCAGGTGTTCGGATCCAGGAGCGCCGAATACTGCGCCTTGCTCGCGCCGAGCGCCTTGGCCTGGGAACCGCGTCCGATGCTGATTGCGTCGATCACGACGGTCGGGGCGGCCTGCCGGATATCCCGCTCGGCCAGGCGCAGGATGTTCCCCGTGGTGGTCTCGACGTTGATCGTCGCATCGCCCTCCCCCGCCAGGGGTTGCAGCATCAGGGCGAAGTTGGCCTTGAGCTTCGTGTTCATAATCGCGGTCAGGGTGTCGGCCCGGTTGCGGAAGAACAGCAGGATATCCTCGGCGGCCTCGGCCCAGATGGGCTGCGCCAGCTTGCCGCGCTGCTTATCGGCCTCGGCCTGGACGGTGCGCTGGCCGATGGTGAAGTACCGCTCCTCGATATCGTAGATGGCCGCCGCGAGATCCTTGGCGAATGGTACGTCGATCGTCTGGGCGTTCAACCGGCCCCGCGAGGCCTGGCGCTGGGCCACCTCGATGAACCGGGCGGCCTGCCGTTCCACGATGGGCTTGACCGTCACCAGGAAATCCAGCTTCCCCTGGTCGATACCCGCGTCCACGGCGGCCAGGTCGGCGGTTTTCTCGAGCGGGGTCATATCGCGCCAGTACGGCCCGGCAATGAAGCCGTCCACGTCGCCCGCATCGGACAGCCCCTCCTCCTCGTCGTCGGCGGCCTTGCCCGTGCTATCGGTCTCGATCTCGGCCTCGGCATCGCCCACCACGTCCTTTGAGGTCGCGGGTGCCTGGGGGTTGGGCATGAAGGTCGTGGCCCCGGCCCGCGCCAGGGATTCCTGCCGGGCGGTGATCTCCTCCATCTCCTCCGGGGTCAGTTCCGGGAGGGAGAGCATCTTCCGCAGGGCGTTCTCGGTGCTGAGGGTCTTGGTGAGGCCGCCCGCCGTGAACAATCCCGTGGCCGCGTTCACGAGATCCGCCATGCTGCGCTGATCGATCTGCTGGTACGTGATCGTCGGGTAGCGATCCACATTCCAGTTGTAATCGACCATCCTGCGGATCAGGTGCCGGTTGATCGTGTCGCAGACCAGCCCCGCATATGCCTCCAGCACCTGGAGGAACAGGGCGGAGAGGTTGGCCGACATTGCGTAGCTGCCGCCCTCAGAGAAGTTGAGGAACTGCGCCAGGATCGACCGAGCCATCATGTTGTCGTGGTGCTCGATGCTGGGCAGGACGGGCTTGGTGGAACCAGTGACGCCCGCGATCTGGAACTGGTACCCGGCAGGTAGCGATAGCCACGCCTTCTGGTGGGCATGCAGGGAGGCGAGCGCCTTGCCGGTTGCCATCCGTTCGGCGGCGGTGGGGCGCTTGTCGGGCGGCTCGATGACCACCGGGATGCCCAGGGATTGCCGCTCGCAGCCGATGGCATCGACCTTGTACAGGGTCTCCTTGATGAACCAGTGCTTGTAGGCGGGCCGCAGGATCGACTCCCCGAAGAAGTCGTTGCCCTCGCGGTTCAGGGTGAACCACATCAGCTTGTTTCCGGGGATACGCAGGTACTGGAAGCTCCCGGATCCCTCGGTGTTCTTGTCCTGCACCCAGACCCGCTGTTCAACGGTGTCGATCTCGTCGTCGTTGTTGGCCCAGATGCGATAGATCGTCTTCGCCAGGCGCGGGGCCAGCTTCTTGAGGTACACCTTGCCGTCGCGGATCGTCCACACCGGCTCGACGGCGCTGAACCCGTACCGCAGAAAGGTGAGGATATGCTGGAGGTTCGTGCGCCAGGGGCGGTCGGTGCCGCCGCCGATGAGGTTGTCCTGGATGAACTGCGCGATCTCTACGTCCTGGTCGTCGTCGCTGGCCGGATTGATGACGTACGTGGACATCAGGAGCGGCATCTCGCAGAGAGACACGATGGCCCGCACCTGCCCGTCGCCGTGCCACATCTCGTCGTAGATGCGGATCGCCTTATCGCCCCGGAGCTTCGCGTTGTATTCGTCCTTCTGGAGGAACCCGTTGAAGAACACCGTGCCGGTGCGACCGATCTCCTTGTTCAGTTCGGCACGTTCGGCGGCCTCATTGCGACCCTCGGCCAGGGCGAACCTCTGCTCATCCGAAAGGGAGAGCAGCAGCCGATCGAACTCGTTGCCGTCCAGTTCGTCGTTCAGGTTCGGGGTTATGAGCGCCATCGCTTATCCACCGTGCCGCTGTGAAATATCCGCATGCCGAGCATGTTAGCGCGATACCCGCTGGGTGTCCGTCAACGGGTTCCACCTCGGCGGTGATCCAGAACCATGGGCGGCCATGGCGGATGTGGCGCAACAGGGCCGGGTTCATCCGCGCTTCGGGAAGAAGAGGCGGCCCAGGTGTTTCGCGGTGCTACGGGGCTTTACGGGTGCCGGGGTCGCGGCCAGGGCGTTGAGGGTAACCGGGTGGAACTGCGCCATGTGGCCCAGCCAGGCATGTTGCCAGATGATGATGTGCTCCTCGCCGTTCACAAAGCACTTCGGGCATTCGCCCACCCCGTGCTCGCGGCAATCCTCGCATAGCTGGGCGGTAACCAGTTCGGTGGCCTTCGCCATGCGGCCCCCGACGTTGTACACGCGGTACAGGGGGCGCATGGTGGGGGCGGTTGTCATAGCGGTGGTGCAGCATTCGCAGGCCATGGGGCCATGCTACACCGAGGGGCTGGCCTTGTGCTTCCTGCGCTGGTGCTGGCGGAGGCCGATCGGGGTTGCGAATCGACTGGTGCATTCCGTCACAGACGCATGGGTGCTCGGCGTTGTACTTCTCCACCTCGGCGACGCCCTTGTCCGGATCGATGGTTCCTACCAGCGGCTCAGTGTCGTCGGCCACGCAGCCACCTCGCATCCACCACATGGATCCCCGGCCCCAGGGCGTCGGAGACGACCACCGGGATACCGTAGATGTGGGCGGACTCGTTCATCGCATCGGCCACAAGCCGCTCGCGCAGTGCGCCTAGGTTCTCGTAGGAATCAACGACGATCGCCTGCTGTTGAAGCACGGCGGCCTGCTCGCGCATGCGGTTCCGCATGGCGAGCATATCCGCGATCAGGGTGTCGCCGTCAGCCATGGTCAACCACCTTCTCGGTAGCGTATCCGATGGCCCGCAGTTCGCGGTGGAAACCGCCACGGGTACGCTCGTGGGCGCGGGTTACCTCGCGCAACAGGTGGGCGAAGGGGAACCGCCCACTGGGGGTATAGGCCTCGGAGTCCCCGTTGATAACCGCGATAGCCTCGGCGGCCTCGCTGATTGCCGATTGGATGTTCTCGCGCTCTTCCTTCGCGAGGTCGGCATAGTCCAGGTCGCTCACGAGGGAGCGGATGAGGCGGGCCAGGATGGCCGTGTCGGTCTGCATTACCAGCCCCCCTTTCCGTTGAAGGCGCTAAGGATGTCATCCACCGTCAGCCAGCCGATGCAGCGGGTATGGATGAATCCCTCGCCCGCCTCGTCCTCGGGGGTCAGTTCCTGGCCGTTGGCCGGGCTGGTCTCTCCGCCGCAGACCACGCAATCGAACTGTGCCCAATCGTTGAAATCCATTTCCGTACCTCCGCAGGTGTTGAACCAAGCATAGGCCGCCCGCCTATGCTAAGCAAGCCCTATTCGAAGGGGAGTTCTTCGGGGTACTCGAACACGATGGACGTGAAGTGCCCGCTGCCGATAACCGCGAGGAGGTCGCCCTGGGCGTCCACGAGGTGGGCGTAGCCGTGCCTGATGTAGAACTCCGACACCTTGGCGATGGTGAAGGGTTCGCGGCCAGGCATGGTTATGACGGCGGTTGCCGGGCGGGCGGTGCCGGACGGTTCGCCAAGGTCGTCGTCGTCCGTGGACAGGGTGACACCGGCCATGGTTGCACCGATGGACTCGGGGACGTTGCCGCCCGAAACGACCATGTTTCGCAGGAGGTTCAGCCGGGTGTCGAATATCTCCATCCGGGTGGCCATCTGCTCGAACAGGCCCGCTTCTCGGGCGTGGATCTTGTTGTGGGCGTCTCGCCACTTCCATTTCTGTTTGCTCATATCGCGTTGTTCTCCTCTGATTCGATTCGCATGGTGAACCGCTGCCCCAGGCGGGCCGCCCATAGTTCGGCCTCCTGGTAGCTGCGGGTCTGGAGATGAAACGAGCTATTCGGTGTTTCAACCAGTAGCACGTCGTCGGCCTCAACCTCCTGGCGGAAGTAGACGCGCCGACCCTCGACGTTCCATACCGTCAGACGCATTGTCCGCGTCAAAGCCCGGCCTCCTCACGGGCGCTACGGCAGAACCGGCAGTGTTGCGGGTAGTGCTCCCACCCGGCCATGTGGAGCGCCTCGGCGGTTGCCCGCAGTTGCGCTGTATCGATCGGTGGCTGGTAGCCTGCGCCCTCGCGCCGAATGCGGGCGGCCAGGCGGTGGATGCGCCAGCGCCCGTAGGCCAGTTGCACCATCCGCCAGGGGATGAGGAACAGTTCAACCACCGCGCACCATGCCCGGCATTGTGGGGTGCTCGTCCACGAACTCGAAGTCGAACCGGCTGGCCGCCGCCTCCGATAGCCGTGCTGCCAGGTAGCAGGTGCGGCGCTCCTCGGGTGAGGGATACGGGACGGTATCCAGAATCAGGACGGCCTCGGATGGGAACTCGGGGCGGTTATTCCGCCGCATGTACTCGAACACCGGGCCGTTGACCTCGTCGGGCCAGACGATGCTATGCCCCATGGCATCTACCTCCGCAGGATGGGATAGGTCAGGTGACGGCGGCCCCACCGCGCTTGGCATCGGCCCGAACGAGTTGCGGTGCGGTTCCAGTGCCCGTTCGTAACGGGATGGCCCGTATGGCCGCGTGTCGCTGCGCCTAGCCTGTTGAGAGAACTGCGGCGGTTCGGGGTGCTCCCCCTAGCCGTCCGTCCCTGACACCAAGACAATAGGCGCTGCGCCTACGTAGTGCAAGCCCTCGATATTGCACCGGAGCCGCCCGACCAGCGATTCCGTGTCGAGGTGCCCCAGGTTGTACTTGGCCTTGATGCGGGCCACATGGATCCGCGTTGAGCGGGTACCGCACTCGCGGTCTATCTCGGCCTGGTTCATGCCGACCAGGAGTAGGCGGAGGACGTTCATTTCGTGGGGGGATAGGGGCGTGGGCGTCACCATGACCTCACCAGGGGTTCACCAAATTCGGCCCGCTCGATATCGGACATATCATCCAACATTTCATCGATCTCCGGATCCGCCAGCCATTCCCCGCCGCCCGAGGTGGCCGCATGGTGCGCCAGGGCGAACGCCACGATCGTGTCCGGGGTGTGGTTCTGCGAGTCGGGCTGGAACACCTGCTGGTAGCTCGCGTACTTGTGCTCGCTGTAGGCCCAGGGGATCTGCTGGCTCACGACCCCGTCCGCCTCCACGAAGGCGATGAAGTTGGAGAGCATATCGGCCCGTGCCCGCCCGGCCATGATGAACGGGATCCATTGGCAATCGGCTTCGAGGTAATCGTTGATGACCCCGCCCAGGCCGGTGGCATCGTGGGCCAGGGTGCCGCCGTAGCGGGCCATACGTTCATTCACATACCCGATCATGGTAGGCCAGGGCTGCCGCCCGACCTTCATGTAGGCGACCACGCGCCAGGGCTTCACGTCGATTCGATAGGTGACGATGATTGTCCAGTCCCGCGTCTTGGCCCAGTCCACCCCGGTGGCGTAGATGCCGCCCTGCACCGGCTCCTCGATGACCAGTTCATCGCCGTCCCTGGGCGCGGCGTACCCCCAGCGTTCCCCGTCGAACATGCGGTCAACGGCCTCGCTGTTGAAGGCGCGGCCCTCGGGGTTCGGCTCCTGGAGGTCGTACTCGGTCATCCACATCGCCTCGGTGACCTCGTTTCGCTTCCGCTCTACCTCCCGCAGGCTGAGCCAGCCGGTCACCGGCCCCCGGAGGTTCAGCCGCCAGCGGTTGCGGGCATCCCTGAACCATGTACCGGCCACACCCATGGACTCCCGGTAGCACCACTCGAACACCGGCCAGCCGCGCTCAACCGCCCGTCGCAGCATTTCGGTCATGGTGCCCAGGGCATTCTGGTGGGTGCTCGATATGCACGTCTGGGCGTCGACGCCGTCCTGGCGCATCGTCTGGCCCAGGGCCGAATCGAGGATCGATTGCTTCATGACGTCGGCCTCATCCAGGCGGAGGCGCGGCTGGTGCGAACCGCGTACCGACGCCTGCGATGCCATGAGGCAGAGTGTGGCCCCGCCGTTCAGTAGCCGGGTACGCAGGCCTCCGGGGGTGCCACGGAGGAGATTGTGGGGGCTGTGGTCGTAGGCCCAGAAGTTCGCATGGTAGCCGGTGACGCGCTTGGACTGTTCACCCGAGCCACCCAGGACGGCGGTATCCGCGCCCATGGCGACCGACTCGACGTGGGTGAGGAGCGCCAGCATGAACGACTTACCGCCGAAGCCCCGCGAGGCCTTCCATATGCACATTGAGGCCGGTTCGTTGTCCTCGCCCTTGACGAACACCCCGTCCCGTACCTCGCGGGCGAAGTAGGCCGTGGCGAAGGCGTCGAACGGGGCCGCATGGTCGGGGCATATGCGCCGCCGCGCCAGGCGTACCCCGGTGATCAGCCGGACGTATTCCCAGAGTTCGGCGGGGTTAGTCGGCCTCGGGATCTTCGCCAGGGTCTGCCGGATCGTCTCCCCCGCCGCCGAGGTGCGAGTTAAGGGCACCCAGATATGCGAGGAGGTTGCCTCCATCGGGGAGGGTGACGACGGTGGTGACAGTGCCGGTATGTTCAACGGAGCCAGTGTGTTCAGCCTTCACATTCGCGTCAATGCGCTGCGCTGGTGCCCACTCCTCCGGGTGCCGGTGGGTGAGGAGATCACGGGCCGCCCGCCAGTCCGTCCGGGCCGCCTGCGTCCAGTACGTCGCCAGGGACGCCTGGGCCTGGGCCTCGGCCTCCTCGACTGCGTCGTAGAAATCGGAGAACTCGGTCGTGGTACCGGCCTCGCGGGCCTCGATATGGAGCTTCCGGTATAGCTGAAATGTGGCGTAATGGACGCCTGCGAAGCCGCATGCACCGCGATAGGTGGCGTTACCGGCCAGGGCTTGAATGATCTTCGCCTGTACCTCGGGGGTGAGTGCCTTGGGGCGGCCCCGGCCAGGGGCTTCTGCGGTGGTAGGGGTGGTCAAACCGTTCTCCTCGGTTGTTCGGGTGCCGTGGATCGTAGATCGGGGCGGCGGTCACTACCAGCCGTGCGGCAGGCTCACAAAAGCACCTCAACCGTGACTCGCACCCGCGTTCCGGCTGGCAGGCGGTAGGCAATATCGTGCAACCAGCCAACGCCGCTCCCAGTCTCTACCAGCGCCTCGATTGCTCGCGCTACATCCAAGTCCTCGTTCACTAGCTTGACGAGGTTCTTGTCCATGCGGATGTGGAGCACCACGAACGTCCCCGGAGCACGATCAGTCGCCGTCATCCTTGCGCCTCCGTACTGGTGCGCTGTAGGGCCGTGCGCCTCTTGTGGCATTCACGATGGAGCGGACGAAGATTGCTCTGGTGGTGGAGGCAAGACTTAATGCTGTGCGCCCCCATCGCGGCGACGATATGGTCGATCTCGCAGTCGTAGCTGAGTTCTCCACCGCAGAGGGCACATGCCTTGGCAGTTCGCTGGGCAGCGCGGCGAGCAGACGTGTAGACGTGGTTTTCCATGTACCAAGTCACACATTCAGCCGAGCACCACCGCTGCTGACGCCCAGTAAGTCCAATCCCGCACCGCACGCACCTCCGACAGAGATTGTCCCCGAACATCTCCGGGCAGTCGCTCGCGCTCCAGACCCCGTGCCGTTCAGCGAGTCTCTCACGACGCGCCTGCGCCCTACGCGCTGAAGTTCGCCAATCACTCATTGGTCGCCTCCGTACTGGTAAGGGCGGCATTGCAGGCCAGTTGTCCCGCTGTAGCAATCTGGTGGACGACGAAGCCGGGCACGTCAGGGGTTGCCCTCGCGGCGATGCCTGCGAGTTCCTTCCATGCGGCTTCCTGCGTTCTCAGCGCCGCCTTTAGCTCCCTGATGGTCTCGGCTTGCCGGGCGGCGAGTCCTGCGGCCACTTCCTGTGCAGCCTCGTGCCCCTCACGGAATCCTCGCTGGTAGGCTCTGCCCTCGCGAGTTGGTCGAAGTCCCGCCGACAGCGGCTGTACGTCACTCATCGGTGGGCCTCCCAACTGGCAACAATTCCCAAAAACCGTAGACCGCGATAGGGCTGGGATCGGCATCTCCCGGCCCTTCAGCGTGGCGCACGATCCACACGTCTCCGCCGTGGCCGGGCACCCAGCCCTCGATCATGCCTAGGGCATCCGTCCGGCGAGCCTCCATGTGCTTGCGATGCACAAGAAATCCCTGAGTGTCGCCCAGAATGGGCTTGGTGAGCACTCTGGTTCCGTTCTCAGGCACCCGATTGCCCCAAGGGTTTCCATCTCTCCATGTCGGCTTCTCAGTCATTGCCGTCCTCCTCATCGTTGGCCTCCTGTGGTGCTAGAACAGCCAAGCGTTTCGCTGTCGCGGGTGAGAACAGTTCGATGATGGCTCGGGTTAGATCATCGAGTTCCTTCGTCAGTGCCTCTTCACGCTGGAAGCCGACGCGAAGGTTGTGGCTCATCGTCTTGTTCTGCTTCTCCAGCCGGGAGACCTCTGAGGTAAGCCGGGCGTTCTCGGCCTGTAGGGCGTCGGTGCTCAGTGGCTCACTCACGGGTGGCCTCCTCATGACGCTGGATGAGATTGGCGTTCCAGTTACGGCGTCCGAGTTCAAGGTCGCAGATGTAGGCGGCTGTCAGGCCCATCCTTGCGGCAACATCCCGGAGAGAACGTCCAGCGAGTTTCCGCGCATGACGGCGTTCGCGGCCTATCTCTCGGTGGTTCATCTCGAAGCCGGTCCCGTTGCAATGCGAACAGGGCTCACTCACGGGAAGCCTCCTTGGTGAGCGTCATCCAATCGTTCACACTTTCCAACCCATCGCCCGAGGGATGGGGATCGTGGTACAGCTGGCCGTTGAGGTAGATGGTCGAATGCTCTAATCCACGATTCGCGGGGCCGGATGCTATTGCATATCCATCTGGCGCGACCTCAAGGCCACCGTGGCGGTAATCCAACGCCCATCCCCGTTCTCGCAGCCAGATCGAATAGGACCGGAACCATCCCTCGTTCAAAAAGTGCGGAATCTCATCGAGCGGGATTCCTGTCAGGGACGCAAAACACGCCTCAAGACAGTTACCATCCGGATCACCAAATTTCGTTTGCTTAATCGGTAGTGGCTCACTCACGGCTGGCCTCCAGCTCGGCCTCTAGGATTCGCTGGTTGTGCTCGTGCATTTCGCGAACCGCGATTGCATGCCGCTCGCTGCCGCGCAGCCAGAGTCCTTGGTACTCGCCAATGAGCCACAAGGCATCCTGGCAGTCAGTCTCTGTCCACTCCGAAACAGGTGTCCGCTGGAGGTAATCTCGGAGATCCAGCCGCCGCTTCGCTTCTGCGTAACTCATGGCTTTGGCTCCCCCAGTGGCTCACTCACGGGTGGCCTCACATCCGCACTCAAAAGGCTCATCGAGGCCGTACCACCGGCGTTTGCCGCAGCCCGCGCACTCCGTCCAGAAAGAGACTGCGATATGCCCTCCCGGCGGCCCGATCCGCTGATGCTGGTGGGTACTCAGAATCCTAATCACCTTTGGCCTCCTCGGGGTACGCAGCACGGTCAGTCAGTGTCACGAGGCACCTCCAAGGGCAGCACGGGCGGCCTTGATTTCGTCGAGCGTGTGCCCGCGTTTTCCTTGGCCGAAGAACGCCATCCCGTTGATCATTTGAATCTTCATACTGTCCGAAATCTCCGGCGTCTTGGCGGCGGCAAAGTTCTCTATCCCCTCCAGCGCCGTCCTCAGCGTCTCGGCTTCCAGGGCCAGGGTGAAGGCGGCGTAGGGTCCGCACGGCCATCTGTCATCAGCTTCGTGAAACAGGCAATGCGCAATCTCTGCTCCGCAGTCGCAGGGTTCGTGTTCGGCTCTCAGCGCCTCGATGCGCTCACGGGTGATCACGATTGGGCCTCCATTGTTCGCTTCATTGCCTTCCACACCGGACAGTCATCGCGGCATCCGCAATCACATCCGGCCCCGCAGCAGCAGCATTTCGGCCCGCCGACGCACTGGCCTCGGGCGAAGAACTCCGGTGCTTTGGCCCATGCGTTGAGGTGCCCGAAAAAGTCATTCACGCGCTGTTTCACGATCGTCCTCCCATGAATGCGGCATGTGCCCCAGGCGGTGCGCCTCGGCGGGGTTCGCGTGAAGCCAGTCGTGGCACGACCGGCAGCCTGGCCGGATGTTGGCCGCGTCGGTTATCGAGCCGCCCCTGGCGCGGGTGAGTACCTCGTTGGCATCATCGGCATACCGGGTACAGCCGGTGAACCCGTATACGCAAAGCACGGGGCCGTGGGCGGCTCGCTTGATCGCGTTGATGGTGCGGGTACGTTCGGCCTGGGCCTTGCGCCGCTTGGCGCTGGTCGGGTTGATGGGCTTGGTCGTTCGGAGCGGGGTAGACGCCCCCAGCGGCTTCGAGCGTTGCCGCCAGGCGCGGGCCTTCTCGGGGTCGCGGTTCACGGCTTCGGCCTCGCGGCGCATAGGCTGACGATCTCGGCCACGACCATATCGGGCTGGTTCGTGGCATGCGGGCCGTTCGTTGCCAGCAGGCATAGCTCGTCGTCCTCGTCCTCGCCCGCCCAGCGGCAGTAGATCGCGACCTGGCCGGTCATGAGTACCTCGCAGGTGAGAACCATCCCCGCCGCCAGGGCCGCGATTGTATCGGGCACCTCGACGGCCATCGGGCGCTTCTCGCCATTGGGGCGAAGGTACTGTGTTAGGCAGACGGTGCTCATTACCGGCCCCCTACGTAGCGGTCGCCGTTCGGATCGGGGTCGCGGCCCTCGGGGCTATCGAACACCAGGCGGGCGGCACGTTCCGCGTCCTCGCGGGTGGTGTAGATCGCGTCCCAGGTCATGGTCAACCATTCGCCCTTATGGAACCCAACCTTCTCAACGACCACGAAGTACGGGCAGGGCGGTCGGTCGAATGAGGGTCGTTCCTCAACGCGGTATCGGTCGACCGGGATTGCCATTTCAGTTCCTCCGCAGGTGATAACCAGACTATAGGCGGGCCGCCTATGCTATGCAAGCGGGCGATTGGCGGCCCACCAATCTACGACGTGCTGCGCCAGGGCGTCGGCGCGGGCCTTGGTGATCGTACTCGGGCGGGACGGCGGTAGGCCAACCCCGCCGCGCTCGATCCACCAGTTGGCATAGGCGAAGGCGTAGCGGGCCTCGCGGGGTTTGAGCGTGTTCGCCCACCGATTCAACTCGGGGCGGTTCATTCCGGCACCCGGACGCATCGGAGCGATTGCCACCGGGCGAATTGCGACCAATGCCGCTGGATCCAATCATCCGTGGCACCGGCCAGGTCGGGGTTGAGGCCCACCATGAAGTGCCGGATGAGCGCCTTCCGGTCGCGGTTCGTCTCATAGCCGGGGCACGGTTCCCAGCCGTCATACACCGGGGCGCGTCCGGTGCCGGGGGTGGTATGCCCGAGGAAGCTATCGGCAACCACGCCACGGGCGACACAATGCCGCTGCTGGATCTGCCAGTTCATTCCGGCACAACCTCCCTGCCATCCATGGTGACGCGCATCAACCGGCACCGTTCGCCCAGGGGGAACGCCTCGCGGGCGGCCTCCTCGGTGGCGTAGGTCTGTTGAATGTCCATCCACGACCGGAGCGGCTTCCCGTTGTAGGTGTCGCGCCAGACCTGGATCTTGAAGTACGGGTCGAACCGGACGGAACCGGTGCGGCGGGCGCTCATTCCTCGATATCCCGGTAATCGCTTTGCGCCTGGCGGATGACCCAGGACACCGGCCAATTGATCATACGGGCCAGCCGGGCAGCAATCGTCCAGCCGCGCCCCCAGACGGCACCGCTGGCCCCGTAGCAGAAGGCGGCCCCGTAATGGCGGGCCAAGTACTCCCGGAGCAATCCGGCATCATTCGCGCACTCGGTGTAGGTCAGTTCCATTGTCATCGCCTCCGCAGGTGATACAGAGACGATAGGCGGAGCGCCTACGCTTAAGCAAGTCCTTCAGCGGGAAATTCCACAGTGATCTCACCGCAGGCCGCAACCGCCTCGACGGGGTTGCCCTTCACGAACGTGAGGACGTTCTGATGGGTCTTCCCCAGCTTGCGCGAGGATACGAATTGCTTACCAGCCCGGATAGGGAGCGAGCCGACCGCTGTTACGAGGATGGCCTCGTTCCACAGGGGCATGCCCGCATCCGCGAACGCCCGCACCGTTTCCCCGACGAAGTTCCGGTAATGGCCGCCAGGGGCGCGGATATCCCCGACGACGAAGGTGGCGAAGCGGTTCTCCCGCAGGGCCGCCGCGCACCGGGCGATGATCGTCCGGTATACGTCGAGGAACGCCTCCCATTTCATGACGCTGAGGTCGCGGGGGTCGTCGCTGTAGACCTCCAGGTCGAAGTACGGGGGGCACGAGAAGACATAGTCGGCGGCGGGCAGATCCACGGCGGAGGAATCGCCCACAATCCACTCGGGGATCGGGGTGTTTGCGATGGCACCGGCCTGGATGCGATTCGCCTCTACCTGGCGCTCGCTGAGATCCACCCCGGTGTAGGCCCGCCCGAGCCGGGACGCGACGATGCCGCGCACCGAGCCGCCAGCGAAGGGATCCAGCACGGTGCCGCCGTTGGGGCTGAACCAGCGATATGAAAGCTCACAGAGCACCGGGTCGAAGATGCTGGTACCGGCACCGGCCTGCGGCCCCTGGAGGTTGTCGAGGTTCTCGCGTTGCCAGGTGTGATCGTTGATCGCCCGCGTCTTGTTCCGGTACGGTTCGAGGTTGCCTTTCGCGTCGTCGGTATCACCCCAGGTGAGCGGCTTTCCTTCGGCCCGCTTGTTCCGCTTGCGTCCCGTTTCGTCGTATGGATGGATCGTGGTGCCGAGGGTAAGGCCGCCCTTGAGGCTGGCGGTTTCCGGCTGGCCCACCACGTGCTCGCCTTTCATGAGATCCTGACCGAACGTGCGGGCATTCGCCTCGCGGGCCTTCCGCCGCGCCGCGCCGCCAGGCCTCTGGATCATCACCGTTTCGCTGAAATGCAGTAGATTTTCGCCGCGTCCGATTTCCGAACGGATGCCGATCGCCAGCCATTGCCGCTTCCGGTCTTGCCAGTACCCCTGCCGGGCATCGAGCACCGAGAACGGCGGCACCACGAACCGGTCGGCCAGGGACGGCCCCGCGATCTTGTCCGCGTTCTGCTGGGCCAGGTTGCCGAGGAGTGCATCCAGTTCGCCCTGGTTGAAGCCGAGGATATCGAGCGCCGAACCCTGGGCCTCCATCTCCTTCAACAGTTCGCTGAGGTCGTCCTTCTGCCATTCGCCCCAGGAGCCGTTGTCGCGCATGGCTCGCTCGCGGGCTAGCTCGTCCGGGATATCGACCACGATCGCGGGGATCTTGGTGATCCCGAGGTGCCGGGCCGCCCGGTAGCGCATGTTCCCGCCGTAGATGATCCCGCCCTTGTTCGCCAGGACGGGCCGCAGCCAGAGGAACTGCGGGTCGGCCTCGATGGAGCGGCAGAGGTTAGAGAAGCGCTCGTCGCTGATCGTCCGGGGGTTCCATGGTGCGGGCTTTAGGGTTGCCACGCTGACCAGTTTCGCGACGGTTGCCGGGCCGGGACTCGGCGGGGGCGGGGTCTGTTCCGGGGCTGTCATCAGGGTTCACTCGTCCTTTGGTGGTTGCCGCCCAGGCTATGACGGCACGGGCCGAACATTCGAAGGCCCGCTGGCCGGGCGGCACCATTTCACCACACCGATCGGGGCATGGCACCCAATGGGGACGGCTCAACGGGGCGTACCCGCCAGGGTCATTGCCGCGCTGGCGACCCAGAGCGCGTCGGCGTGGTTATCAGATCCACCGGGGAAGGTCGGCAGCTTCGGCAGGGGGTTGCCACGAGCGTCCGTCTTCACCACACCTCCCCGCGTCCGCTGGAACTCGCCCAGGTGCTCGTTGAATGGCAGGGCCAGGTTCCACCGGGCGTTTGCGGCCCGGATCATTTCCACCTTCGTGGCGCGGCCCGTGCCCGTGGCGTGTTTCTTGAGCGTCGATATCTCGTAGCGCTTCACCGAGGCCCGCATGCTATAGGCCACGAACTCGATGATCGCGATATGCCCGCCCGACAGGTCGGCGGTGACGCTGGTGCCGGGGAATGCATGCTCGTAAGCCACGGTAACCGGTTCGCCTGGCCGGATGGCCGCCGCCCGCTCGATCAACCCCCGCAGGTTCGTTGCCAGGTAGACCCAGCGCATATGCTCCGGTTCCCCCTGGCGGGGGCCGATACCCCAGACCCCGCTGCTGATACGTTCGCCCCCGGCACCCAGGAGCGCGAAGCCCGTCTGGGTGCCGGGGTCTATGCCGATGGAGGCCAAGCTACTCGAACGGCACCCCGTCGCCCTCAGCGTCGGCCAGGGCGGCGGAGGCCTCATTCATCGCCTCGCGCATCTCGTCGGAGATGCCAGGGTTCGTGGCATCAGCGACGATATCGCGGCTGCCGTCAAACAGTTCGTCGTCCTTGTTGGCCTTGGTGCCACGGCGGCGGGGGTTGTCGGTGATAGGCGTGGGCGTCACGTTGCGGGCACGGGCGCTGCGCTGCGCCTCGGTCGGCTCCCCGTCACCGGCCCCGGCCTCCTTGGCACCCTTGCGGGACAGCAGTTCCTCCTCGGCATCGACCGGGGTGAACGAGATGATCGAGAGCACCGCACTACCCTTGCCGCTACGGGTGAACTTCCGGCTCTCGACCACGGCCCGGAACGTGCCCTCAATGGTCGCGCCGATCACCAGGAGATCGCGCATCTGCTGATCCGCGATCTCCCACTCGCCCGCGATGTTCGCGGTGACCTTCTCCTGGAGCACCCCGTCCAGCGCCCAGAAGGACGCCTGGCTTGGTTTCTGCTTCGGACTTGCCAACTGTTTCTCCTCTTGCCACCGGCACCGTTATCGTGCCCGCATGGCCGCTGTGCATAGTAGGCCGAAGGCCTACCGGATGCCATAGGGAATTATTTCCGCTCCTGCAACGGCATCCACTGGCCGCCCTTCCGCCAATCGAGCTTCCGGACGTCCCAGCCCTTACCCCCGGCCCGGCCCTTCTCGACGCGCAGCCGGACGTACTGGAAGCCATGGGAACTCTGGGCGTTGGCCTGGGCGGTGTTCAGGGTCATCCAGGTGGTACCGTTCGGCCCCACCGGCTCCAGCAGCATGACCATATCGCTATCCTGCTCGATCGATGACGCACCCTTGCCGCTGTGAATGGTCAGGTCGCCGTCCTTGCCGGACTGCCGGGTGATATGGCTGATCTGCCAGACCCATATGTCGTGGTTCTGCGCCAGCGACTTCGTGGTCGAGGTAACCTCCTCGATGACCTCGCGGCCCTCCTTGCCAGGAACCGTGACGTGCTGGAGGTGGTCGATGAACACCCCGACAACCCCGTGCTGCGCCTGCCAGCGGCGGGCCTCGGCCACGATGAGCGACAGGGGAGGCTTCGAACGGTCGCAGATATAGAGCGGCATCTTCTCGATTCGCTCCATGGCCGCCATAACCGCGTCCAGTTGCGGCCCCAGGGTCTCACCCGACTGCTCGATCTCAACGGGGTCGATCCCGGCCTCCATGAAGACCATGCGCCGCACGACCTCCTTCCAGTTCATCTCCGATGAGAACAGTCCAACCGGCTCGCCCCGCTTCGCCATGTTCAGGGCCAGCCAGTCCGCGAGGAAGGACTTGCCCACGCTGGTGTCCCCCATGGCCGTATAAACCCGGCCCCGCTGAAGGCCGCGTGTCAGTTCATCCAGGGCCGCCCAGCCGGTGAGAGTGCCGCGCATGGCGCTCGGATCCTCCAGCCAATCGGCTAGCTCGTTTTTCAGCCCGGCCATTGCCCCCTTCGCGTCGATCGTCATCGTGCGCCGCGACGTGCCAGCCAGGCCCAGCAACGTCTCGACACCGGAGGCAATGATCTCCTCGGGGTCGCGCACGGGATCCCACGCCTCGTTTTGCATCCCCTGTAGGGATTGGATGAGCCGCCGTTTCTGCGCGGCCTGGGCCACGATATCGGCGTACCAGATGGCCCCGGAGACGGCGGGCAGGCGGCGGATTACGTCCGCCAGGTAGGTCATGCCGCCGACCTGTTCGAGCCGGTCGTGCTTCGCCAGTTCGTGGGCCACCGTGATCATGTTGGCCTCGGTGCTCCGCTCCCATAGCTCGATTACGGCGGTAAACACCCAGGCGTTCTTCTCGCGGAAGAAGTCATCAGCCGTCAGCTTCGACGCCAGGGCTGCGATGTACGAGGAACCCTCGGGGGTCATCATGGCCGCGATAACCGCCTCCTCGGCCTCGGTATCATGCGGGGGCATGGCGGTCTGAATCACGGGCGGCGGTGCGGTGCGCGAGTTCTGTGTCGCTGGCTTGGTGGGGGTCATCGGGCGGCCCGCAGGTTCCTGTACCGGTTCCCCACATAGCCGGGGTCGTCATCCATGCTGAACGTCCGGGCCATCGGTGCGGCACCAGCGACAAGGGCATCGAGCTTTTTGATGAGGAACCCGCGCTTATCGCGTTGCATGTTGAACCCCTGATTCCCGAGCCAGTAATCGATCGTCTCCCGGAAGCGGCCAACACCGATCAGGGGGGCGTACTTGCCGCGCTGTTCGGCCAACCACTCCTCGGTAACCTTCGTGGCCGGGGGTGCTTTGACAGGGGTTTCCTTCGGTTCGGGCTGCGGCATGGCCGCTAAAGAAAGTGATTCTGGATCATTGATTCTGGTTACTGCCGCAGATTTGCGGCCATTCTCAGCCGCAGATTTGCGGCCATTCTCTGGAACTATAGCCGCAGATTTGCGGCCAGGATCGGCAATCTGGATGTGGTAAACGTTCTTCGCCCAGCGCCCGTTTCCACCCGCGATCCCCTTGGTGACGACGACCAGGGCACCGGCCTGCTCGAGTTCGGCGGTGAACCGATCGATTGAATCGAGTGAGCACCCCATCGCCTCGGCCAGCTTGTCGCGGGTGGGATAACAGGAGTTGTCGTCGCGGCTGGCGAACTTCGCGCCCAGGATCGCGTACAGCTTGATCGCCTGGCCGGACACCCCCGAGTCGAGGAGCCATTCCGGCACCATGGCGAACCGTCCGATATCCGACCTCATGATCGCGCCGCCACAACGCGCCGCCAGGCATCGACCCCCGGTGCCCCCGCAGACCCCACACCCTGGCAGAGCGCCTCCTCGACATCGGCAACCGGGATGAGCCAGACACCGAACGCCTTGTCGGCCCGCAGCGCCCCGCGCTGAATCGCCCTGCGGATCGTGTCGCTGTTCACCCGCAGAACGTCGGCGGCTTCCGAAATGGTTCTGTAATCAGGGAAGGGCGAACCACCCTCCCCCCCGTTAGATGAATCTGGTAGCATACGTGCAAACCCCCATGGTTTTTTTGACACCCCGGAAGCCCAAACCTCCGGGGTGTCGCATTGTTAGGCCACCACGCGCCCTATGGCTACATGGTTAGGCCGGGTGATCATTTCCCCTCGGACTGGATGATGGCCTCCGCCTCGGCCCGCTTCAACGGCCATGTACGCGGCGGCGGCGGCAACACCGGGGCGTGTTTGAAGTAGTCGTATTCGGTCACCCGCACCAGGGCCGCGAACTCCTCCTCCCATTTCTTGCCGAATGTGCTCTCGAACACCGCCTGGACGGCCTTCACCGAGTACGCCTGGACACAATCGGCCATGGCCCGCACCAGGGCCGGTGGCGGTTCGTGGCCCTCGACGTAGGCCTTCCAATCATCGGCCCCGATGTACTCGTTACGGCCAGGGATGAGCTTCGACTTGCCAGCCTGGGACTTCACCTCGGTGATAGCCTCGCGACCGAACTCCCGCCGCAGGAGCGCCTCGATCGCTTTCAACGCCCGCTCGCTATCGGTGATTGACCGTTGGAGGCCCAGCGCCATGCCCTGGAGCCGGGCTGCGGGGATGGCCCGCGTAACCTCGTCCATCGCCTCCCCGGTAGCCACATCGACCAGCAGGGCGGTGCCGTCCGGCATGATGACGGCGGACACCTCATCGCGCTCGCGTGGCATCAGCGCTCATCCTCGGGGAACAGGGGCAGGTTCTCGGGATCGCTGGCGGGGCTGGCATCCACCGGCCCGCTATCCCACGAGTCATCGTCCGGCACCGGCACCTCCCCCGTGTCGGGATCCACGCCCGTAATGGCATGGCGGATCACGGTCGGCAGATCCAGGTCGGGGTGCTCCCGCATGAACGCCTCGAAGTCCTCGAATCGATCGCTCCCGACAAGCGCGAACAGTTGCGGCCAGGTGCCGCCCTGGGCCTCCAACTCATTCTTCACGATCGTGGGGTTCAGTTTCGGCGGGGCCGAGGGATGGCGGCGGGGCGGGGCGTTGAACGTGCTCGCGGCCCGTGCGGCGGCGCTGGGGCCGGACAGGGATGATGGTGCGGGCATGGCCGCGTCGTTCCAGCCGTCGCTATCGACCACCCAGGCGTCGGTGGATTCGGCACCGGGCGTCACGGCACCGGCCAGTTCGAGGTTAATGGCATTGAGAAGGTCTGGGGCGCAGAGCTTCACCGCGATCTTCACGCAGTTATACGCGAGCATCAGCATCCGGTGGGTATGCCAGGGGGTGCGCCCGTACTCCTCCCAGATGAACTCACCCTTGTCGTCCTTCGCGTATTCCAGCGGGCGGGCCGGGTTGCCGTCGCTCCATTTGGTCACGATTTTTCGCTTCTTGAGAACTGGCTGATAGCGGCCCTCGCGGATGGCCTGCTCGTTCGTGTATTCGATCTGAATCCGCAGCTTGCCGCCCCGGAAGAACCGCAGGACGGCCTTGTCCTCGTTCAGTTCCGGCCACACGAACTCAACCGTGGGGTCGTAGGCCATGCAGATACCCTGCATAAGCTGGGCGTCTGGCTCGATCCGCCCGTTCACCGCGACCATGTGGCGCAGGCTGGTGTACGGATCCAGGCCGAACGCGGCACCGGCCACCATGACCGATAGCGCCACCTGGGGCGTCATCCCCTTCGGGATCGTCTTGCCAGCGATACCAGTCGTGTTCGCGGCAATGACCATGAGGCCTTGCAGTTCGCTCGGGGTGAGCCGAACCGCCCCGCGCTGCGGCGGGGGAACGTTCACGGGCACCAGCCCCATCTCAGACTGTTCCCGATCGAGCACTTCCTGCTCGTAATCTGACATTAGGATCTCCCTTTCGTGTTTGCATGAACCATGGAACTGATAGCCCGGACAACCGCATACGGCCCGCCCCTGGTAGGCCCACACGTAGTAGGCCCGGCCAGGGGTGGTCGCTGACCATACTCGGTAGCGCCGAGCAGGCAGGGGCATTGGCTACTCCCCCTTCCCGGCTAGCCGCTTCCGCAGCGCTTCGAGCGGGCTTTCCAGCGCCGCCGTCCGCTCGGCCTCCTTCTGGGCGGACTGAATCATCGCCGTGAGATCCGCCCGGAGGGTTGCCATGGCCCGATCCTGCCGCCCCTCCAACTCCTCGCGGAGCGTCTTCACTTGGGCGCTGACGTAGGAGCGCATAGCCGCCTCGATCTCCCCGATCGTCAGCGGCTTCGGATCCTTCGCCCGCTTGTCTAGTTCGGCCTTGATATCGCGCACGTCCGCCCGCAGGGCCGGGATCGTGTCGCTGGTGGCGTTACGGAACCGGGAGAACTGGTCGGCCAGTTCATTGACCATGGATTCCAGCGCCAGGGCCGACGCGGCGGTGGTGTGGACGATCGGTTCGAGGCCGCCAATGCGGGCGGCATCAGCGGACACCTTGGCGCTGGCCTCATCGATCTTGCCGAGGTAATCGGCCACCGATTCAGCAATGCCATCAGCCTTCGCAATGGCCGCCCGCACCACGGAATCGGTTTGCTTTAGCGCCGCCTCGGTTTCGGCGTTAAACGCCTTGTGCTGCTCGTTGTGGCGGGCCGCTCGTTCGGCGTTGTCGGCATTGATGCGATCGGCCATGCCGTCGAGGATCTTGCCCCCGTTCAGCAGTAAGGCCTGCTCGAACCAGTGCTTCATCGCGTCCTCGAACTGCGCGGCGGTCATGCCTGGGCGAAACTCAACCGTCTCGGCGCGGAGGTCATCGAGGATGTTGAACACCTTGTCGGCCTCCTCCGCCTTTCGGTGGTTCATCGGGATCGTCTTTGCTGCCATTTCCTCCCCCTCCTGGGGTTGTGGTGCGGTTGCCCGCTTGCGTTCGGTCGGCTTGTACCCCATGCGCTTCATCCGCGAGAGGTGATGATTGAAATCGCGCCCGGCAGGCTCGTGGGTGCCGATGATGATCTCGGCGTCCGGATCGGGCGGTATCCATTTCAGCCAGCCCTTACTGGTCGTTTCCACCCGCCAGCCCTGGGCCTCGGCGTCCTTGACGAGCGCATCCATATCGCTACGGGTGCTCATGGGGTGTCCTCGGCCTCGTGGCCGGTTTGCTCCGAGCGGGGCCGCCGCTCCAGCCTGGCTATGACCTGCTCGCGCACCAGGCCGACTATCCGTTCGTGCAACTCCTGGATGACCGCGTCGGCGTTTTCGCCGGGGGCCAGGGTCGCCTCGATACCAGCGCCGACCGTGATGTTCGAGTAGTCGTGCCGCCCAGGAACCTTCGTCTCGAAACGCACCGAGACACGTTCGATTGATGCCATCGCATCCCTCCGCAGGTAATGTGCGGCACAGCCGCGCCGCCCCCTGACGATAGGCGCAACGCCTATAGATTGCAAGCGATGAAATTGCGAGAAAATTTCGCTTGCAATCGGCGCTCGGCCTATGCCAAGCTCCGAAGCACGGACGGGGGACGCCCCCGCCGAACACCTGCGGAGGGTTCAGAAATGGCACTGAAAGCGTTTGCGGATCGCAGCCTGGCAGCCGCCTACGGGTACCGCGAGGTACTGCGCGTCTACGACGACACGGACACGGGGCATTTCCTCGGCGTGGCCGGTCAACGAGTCCTCCACGGGGAGTGGTACGCCACCCCCGCCAGCACCCCGCCCCACGAGGGATGGGCTACCGCCCTTCACCTCCCGACCCGCCAGCATGCATTCCACGTACTGGCCCCTGGACTGGCCGCGCCAGCAGAAAGGAAATCCCGAATGCCACGAGGAACTACCAAGCCCCAGACCCTGCCGGATGAATACACGCCCGGCCAGACCTTCAAGGCGTCCTACAAGGGCACCGATTACACCGTCACCGTCATGGTGGATGAACCGCGCTTTGCTATCACTGGCGGGGCCGTGGATGGGCAGCGGGTGAAAACCCTCAAACGCGCCACCAAGGCGATCACGAACCACTACACGGATCGCTCGTTTGGCGATACCGCCACCCTGTTCGGCCTGGCCGAAACCAAGGCCGAGGCGGCCCCGCCGATCGAACCGCCCGCTCCCCCGGCACCGCCCGAAGACAAGCCCGCGCCCAAGGCCCGCAAGCCGAAGCCGGAAACCGCCGCCGCGCCCAGCCGCAAGGCGACCGGCCCGGTAACCAAGGCCAGCCAGGTCGCTAAGACCCCGAAGGCCAAGGCCGCCCCGAATGTGCAGGAGGAGGTTGCCGCCTAACGAACATCGAAAGGAATTTTGCTCGGGGGCCGCTTGGCCCCCTTGCAGTATGTAGGCGGAGCGCCTATTGTCTTGTTCGCGGGGGGTTCGCCCCCTAGCACCTGCGGAGGAAACGCAAAAATGGAAACCATCACCCAGGCTCGAAACGGCGTTGAAGTTGCCGAACTCATCAAGGAACTCAACCGCCGCAAGGAAACCGCCCGCGATATCGTCACCCCGGCCCATGTCGCCCGGATGACCGATACCGGGGCCATGATCGTGGATAACATCCGCGATGCCGCCGTCGCCCTGCCGATGAGCAAGACCGCGCACGGCCAGACTGCCGCGCACCTGAACATCCCGCTCGCCTATTACAACCGGATGCGCGAGGCGCAGCCCGGCCTCCTGGCCGCAAACGTGAACACCTGGATGGCCGAACAGAAGGGGAACCGGATGTTCCGCCTCCTCGACAATGGCATCCGGGCCAACGTGAGCGACCGGTACCGCGCCCTCGATTCCTACGACCTCGCATTCGCCACCCTGGGTGTTGTGAACCAGGTAGCCGATGAAACGGGCCAGCGGCCCCAGGTGACGAAGGCAACCCTCACGGACGACCGGTTCGAGATGCGAATCATCCACCCCGCGTGGGAGACCGACCTCGAATACCCGGCCAACGGCATCGATCGCCAGTACGGAGCGGACGGCGGGCACCGCATCAGCCGCCCGGCAGTCGGCAAGATCATTCCGGGCGTCTACGTTTCCAACAGCGAGACCGGCCAGGGCGGCCTCAACGTCAAGCCGTTCCTCCTCGATATGATCTGCACGAACGGCATGATCGGTGAGGAGGCGTTCAGCCGGGTACACCTCGGCAGCCGCCAGGAGGCCGGGTACCTCAGCGCCGAAACCCGCGACACCCAGGATCGCCTCCTCTGGATGCAGATCACCGACCTGATTCGCTCCGTGTTCGACAAGGATCGTTTCCAGATCCTCATCGACACCCTCAAGGGTGCGGTGGCCGCCGAACTGGCCGCCCCTATCGAGGCCGTTGATGCGGTGGTCAAGCAGTACGAGATGAGCGAGGACGACAAGCAGGCCATCCTCAACGAACTGATCAGCCCTAGCCACGACCGCGACCCTGGCCGCACGGTGTTCGGCCTCCTGTCCGCTATCACCGAACGGGCCAAGGCGTACGAGGCCACCGACCCGGAGCGGATGACCACCCTCGAAGAAGCGGGCCTCGACTTCGCGAAGAACGCCCGCCAGATGGTGGCCGTCCGCTAGTATTCGACAAGGCCGGTGCCTGGCGGGGTACCCCCCGCCCGAACGCGGGGGCGTAAGGCACCGGCCCCCATTTCCCCCTGCGGAGGTTGAACCCGATGACTGTCCTCGAACTAGCCCTATCCGATCTCAAACGTGCTTACGAGGCGATGGAGAACGCCCGCGAGACCGCCAGGCAAGCCGGGGTCATGGCCCTCGATGAGGCCGGGGTCACCGATGGCTTCGAACTCGTGTACACGCCCGAGTTTCACCAGAGCCGGAAGTACCGGGTTCGGGGAATCGAGCCGAACGAATGGGATCGCGGTCGCCGTGGCAACAGCGTCCACGCCAGGATCCTCAGCAATGGTGAACCAATGGTGACCGTTTCTTGTATCCCGCTTAAGGCGGATGGCACCCGGCACCAGTCGGCCAGCCAGTACGCGATTCCGATTGAGGTCATCCTGGCCGCGAAGGCCGCCGCCGAATGACGACCATGCACGACAGGATCCTCGCCCTCCTCGCCTCGCGGCCTGGGGAATGGGTCAACGCCTGGGAGCTACGCAGCGTGAACTCGCCCGAGGGATGGATCGGCACCTCGGGCGATCGTCGTGCTCGTGAACTGGCCGAACGGGGCCAGGTGCTCCGTCGCCTCGGCCCGGATGGCTTCGTCCAGTATCGCGACCTGACGTCGGTCTGTACGGCCTGCCGTACCGATCAGCGCGAGTTCGGGCCGCACTGCGGCACATGCGCCCAGCGGTTCGCAGACGAACAGCAGGCATACGACCAGGGGCGGTTGCTTTGAGCCAGCCGTCCCTATTCGACGTGGCGATCGTTTGTTGCTCACGCTGCGCCCGCCCGTTCGAGGATGGCGATATCGTCGGCCTTGGGCCGGTCTGTGAGGCCTGCGGGGGGCTGCCGGAAACGGTGGTTACCCGCGAACCATGCCGCGCCTGTAGCGGTACCGGGATCCACCCCGGTGGCCCGTACCGCTACTTCTGGGCGCGGTTCAACTGCCAGGTATGCCGTGGGAGCGGCCTGGCCCACGAAATTGGAGGGAACCAGTGAAAGAGCGCCAGGAGGCACTCAGGGAACTGCGGACGGTGTTCGCGAAGGAGGAGGAGGAGCCGCTTTCGCAGCGAGCTATGGCGGTGCTCCTGGACGTTGATTACGGGTCGTTGAACCGCTGGGAGGCGGGCCGCCAGGTGCCGAACGATCGCGTCTGGTGCCAGCTTCCGGGCCGTCTGGCCTACCGGATGCGCCGCCGCGAGATCACGCGTAAGGCATTCGACGCGGCGCTCGATGTGCTAGACGCCGCGTTCTAGGCTGGGTTAGGGTGCCAAGAACGGCCCAGGGCGAGGCCGCCATGGGGGTTCCCTTTGAAACGTGTAATGATGGCCGCGTTGGCCCTATTGATGGTCGCCAGCGCAACGAGCGGAGGTGTAGCTCAGCCGGTAGAGCACCGCGCTCCAACCGCGTACGTCGCAGGTTCGACCCCTGCCACCTCCGCCATATTGCAGGGTAGTTCAGCGGTAGAACGCCTGGCTCTGAACCAGGATGTCGAGGGTTCGAGTCCTTCCCCTGCAACCACCTACCCCGAGCCGCTCGTCTACGCCGAGCCGGAAATCCCGCACCAGGCCGCACCCGCGCCGAATCCTGCGCCCCTGCCGGTTCCCGCGCCCCAACCAGCCGTCGAGGCCGCCTCCGCGCCGAGCGGTGCCCCGTGGTTCGTGCCAGCCGCCTGGGCCGAGCGGTACATGGCCTGCATGGCCGATCCGCCCTACGACGTGTCCGCCATGGTATGGGCGGGAAGCCGAGAGGCCGGGGTCGAGCGGGGCTGGCGGTATGCCGATGCGATGTTCGTCGTCGGCAAGGAGGGGGGAGGAAATCCCTGCCAGTTCAACACCCAGGGATCCGGTGCATGCGGGCCATTCCAACTCCTCGTCTGCCCCGCCGATGGCCTCACGTTCGATGGGCAGCTATACGGTGCCCTGGCGAAGTTCCGGGACGGAGGGCTGGACTCGTTCGCCACACACTGGTTTGCGTTCTGGGTTGCACCGGAATAGGCGCATAGCCTAGTCTTGGACGCCTACGGGGGCGACCCCGATATCACCTGCGGAGGTTCCTGCTATGCCCACGGGCATTTCCTGGACTGACGAGACGTGGAATCCGACGACGGGCTGTACCCGCGTCAACCCCGATTGCGATCACTGCTACGCCTTCACGCTGCACGATTCGCGTTACGCCCGGAACAAGACCATAGCCGTCGAGGCTGTAGGGGTTGGCCCCGATGCCATCCACCGCGCCCGGCTGGCCGGTATCGAGCTACCGTTCGCCAGGCAGTACGACACCCCGTTCAGCCGCGTCCAGCTATTCCCCGAACGGCTCTCGCGGCCCCTGTCCTGGGAGCGCCCGCGCCGCATTTTCGTCGATAGCATGGCCGACCTGTTTCATGAGGACGTGCCGGACGGGTTTATCTGGCGGGTGTACGCCGTGGCCCTGCTGGCCCCGAGCCATACCTTTCAGATCCTCACCAAACGGCCCACGCGCCGCCACGCCCTGCTTGGTGATCCCGAGCGGGCACGGGAGGCCATCCGGGCGGCCCTGGCGGGGTTCCTATCGGGTGGGCCGAACCGGATGAAGATGCCACGCGCCGCCGCCAATCTGGCCGTGGCCTACCGTGATCGCTTCGCGACCATCCCCTGGCCCCTGCCGAACGTCTGGGAAGGCGTGAGCGCGGGCACGAGCGAGCTATGGGCGGATATGGTTCCGCCGCTGCTGAACACCCCAGCGACGGTGCGGTTCGTGTCCTGCGAGCCGATGCGCGGCCCGGTGGACGGGGTGATCCATTACGGCCCCGATCGGTATTGGGACACCCTGCGCGGGTACACCGAGGAGCACGTTCACGAAGGCACATTCGTCAGTAACCCCACGGCCTGCGTCGACTGGGTCATCTGCGGCGGGGAATCGGGCGAGCGGTTCCGGGAGATGGATCTCGCCTGGGTCGAACGCCTGGCCGAACGGTGCCGCCTCGCGGGCACCGCGTTCTTCTTCAAGCAGGTATCTGGCCTGCGCCCCGGCAACCATGGCCCCGAGGCTGCATGGAACGTTCAGGAGTTCCCCTATGCCCGCTGATACATGGCACCTGGGCGACTGGCCCACGGCCCGGTGGATCCCGGTAGCGCCCGAGGAGATGGAGGACGCCGCCAGCCTGCACGTCGGCCTCATCCAGGACGACCGAATGCTTATCATCCACCAGGGCGACGGCAGCGCCGTCTTGTTCCCCGTTGAGATTCTCGGGGCACTGCAAACCGCGATTGACCTCCTGCTGGCACCGGGGGAAACGGTCGACGCCAAAACGGCCCCCAGGAGGTTGCGGACCGAGCACGGGATCGCGCTCGACCGGACGGGCCTCACGCCCCATGCGCTATGGGATGAATGGCGGGCCAACGACGGGTTTCTCTGGGTAATCCGGTTCACGTTCGAGCCGTTGGAGGAGACACGATGACACAGGAGCGAACAGGGGCGTGGATGCAAACACGCCACGGGAAGGCCTGGCCCTCGGATCCGAGGCCGGGCGACTTTATGATCGAGGATATCGCCCACGCCCTGGCGAACATCTGCCGCTTCGGCGGCCACACCCGGCAGTTCTACTCGGTCGCCCAGCACTCGATCCTGGTGTCGCGGGATATTGGCCGCACGCAGGGGCCGGTGTACGCCCTGGCCGGGTTGCTCCACGATGCCGCCGAGGCCTACCTCGGGGACGTGGTTCGCCCCATCAAGTACGAGCCATTTATGGAGCCGTACCGCGAACTCGATAAGAACACCACGGCCATGATATTCGGGGACTACGGGGTGCCCCTGTACACCTGGGGGGCCGTGCCCGTAGCCGACGACCGGGTGCTCGCGCAGGAGGCGTTCGACCTGATGGGCGATCCCGATTGGGCGCGGGGAATGGATCGCACCGGCCATCGGATCACTCCGGTGCCGCCGCTGGAGGCCCGCGTCCTGTTCCTTGAGGAGTTTCAAAGGTTGGGGTACATGCTGAGATGAGCGCCCCCGGACACCGCCGCAAGACGACGCCGCAGGCCAACTGGCGAACCCCGAAGGATCTGTTCCGGGCCGCTAACCGCGAGTTCCGCTTCACCCTCGACGGTGCCGCCGACCAAACAAACCACCTCGTGGATCGCTTCCTGTCCGCTACCCCCGGAGGCCAGGGAAACTTTGGGAACGCCTGGCAGTTCGCGAAGAACCCGGACGTCACCGATGAGTGGCTGGCGGAGGAGCGGATCTTCCTGAACCCCACCTATGGCACCGCCCTGCCCCGCTGGGCGCGGTGGTGCCGCGATATCAGCGCCAGGGGTGCGACGGTGTTCGCGGTGCTGCCGGTGAGCACGGCAGCCTGGTTCCGGACGATCTGGGAAACCGCCGACGAGGTGCGGATCACCACCCGCCGCCCGCAGTTCATCCACCCGCCGCAGTGCGAATGCAAGGCGTGTGAGGCCGGGGAGGCCGGTTCGAGCACCATGGACATATGGTTCGTGGTGTGGCGGCCCCGCTACGTAACCGATGGGTGGGCCGTTCGCGGCCCGCACTTCTCCATGTGGGAATATCCGAGGGATGAGGCATGAACCGAATAGAGATCCGGCACCCGCAATGCAAGGTCATCCACCACGCTACCGGTGATTATGGCCCGTGCTCGTATCACGCGGATAGCGCCGAGGTGCGCCTGCGTGACTACCTGTTCCTCGACTATCGGCGGTTTAGGGAGAACCACTGGAGCAAAGCGCCGACCCACCTGTGGCTCCACCCGGCCATGGAGCCGCTCATCATCCGCCTCATCGCAGCCGAGCGTACGCTTGGTAGCACGGTGAACCTCACGCTGATGGGTTGTGAACTGGTCTCAAACGTGGATGTGGACTGGCCGTTCTTCGGGTTCGCCCCGCAGGCGATCGAGGTCGATCGATGAGCTACCAGATGAACACCGAAAAGACGTGGCGGGAAACCGAGGAGGATCTGGCCGAGACGTTCGGGCGCTGGGGGATCCGCGAGTGGGAGGCCACCAGTAACATCCTCCGCTCGCGGCATACGAACCGGAACCTCACCCGCGACGAACGGCGGGCCACGGTGAAATGGAAGCACAAAGACGGAACTCCCATGGTGCTCACCATGGACGACCACGCCACGCCCCCTGATAACCTCCGCGTCCTGTACCTCGGGATCGAGGCAATGCGGATGAACCAGGTACGCGGGATCGATAAGCTCCTCGGCCAGGCGTACCTCCAACTGGCCGCCCCGGTGACCGCCGTGGATCCATGGCAACTTCTGGGCCTGCGCGAGGATGCCCCCTGGATCGCCGCCCGTGCCGTGTACCGCGCCAGGGTGGCCGAGGCGCATCCCGACCGCAACGGTGGGGACGGTAGCGCCGCCGCCGCGATCAACGCCGCCTGGGATGCCATCAAGGGGAACTGGCCCGAGGGACGCGCTGGGAACTGACCTTTCCTTTCGATTCCTGGCTAACGGGGGCCGCGTGAAGATGCGCGGCCCCCGTACGCTTCGCTCGGGTGAGGCCCGTAACGCGATGGGATACCGGATCGTCTATGCATCCGCGAGCCGGTATGTCGGCGGCTCCCACCGGCCATGGGTGGGCCATGCCCCCAAGCGCCCAGGGGGGCTTCCATGGCCCGCACCGCATTGCTCCCGATACGAGGTGTATGCGCCCGGTGACGGCGGGTTCCTATGCTCCGAGCCGTCGTTCGAGTGGGCGGTGCGCCAGGCGGTGCGCCATATGTTCACCGGCCAGATTGAAGAGGCCTAGTCCGCTCCGGTAGCGGCGGGGTGGAACACAATGTCCCCCTTGCCGCCGACCGAGCGATACCCCGCATCCGTGCGGCGGCAGGCCCACCGGTACCGCCCGGCCAGGGCCGCCGTGTGGGTGTTCCGGAGCTTCACCCGGATCTTGCCCGCTGCCGGATCCGCCACGGCCAGGTAGGTTCCGTTTTCAATGCTCACCAGTTGCACGGTGTCGTCGTCGCGCTCCTTGATGGCGAACTCGAAGTTCATCCCGGATGTGTCCGCTACCAGCGATGCGGTGCCCGCCGTGATCTGCGCCTGGGTCGTGCCCGGCTCGTACACCGACAGGATCAGGTCGCGGTCATCGCCCTGGTGAAAGCCCTCGGTGAAGTTGACTACGATCGGCCCCGAGTCGGTCATGCGTGGATATCCCCCGTGCTGGGCGAGCCGTGAACCAGGCTCGCGGTGTTTGTCTCAGTAAATGCTATATCTCCGGTAGACGGGCTGGCGAACACCAGCGCCGCCTCGATGCTCGGGATCTCCTCGGTAGGCCCGCCGCCGCCCGACTGGAACACCGCCGCGATTGAGGCGGTGACCGAGGCAACCGCCGAAAGCACCTTGCCGATCGACCGGCTGATACCGGCAACCGGGGCCGTGGTGGCCGTGAGGGTTTTGCCGATCGTGCGCTGCATCGATGCAACCGGTGTCGCGGTCACAGTGAGCACCTTGCCGACCGAGCGGGCCATTGTGGCTGTCGTCGTAGCCGTGGCCGCCAGGGTGCGGAGGTAGGCCCGCGAGGCCGTCAGGCTCGCCACGGTCGTGCTGGTGGCGCTGAGCGTCTTGGACACCGAGCGACGGATCGTCGCGGTGCCGGTAGCCGTCACACTGAGGGTCTTGCCTACCTGGCGAACCATCGTTGCGGTGGTCGTGCCGGTGACCGTCAGCGGCTTCCCGATGCTCCGAACCATGGTGGCAACCGTGGTCGTCGTCGCGCTCATGGTACGCAGAAACGCCCGGCTGGCGGCCAGGGTGGCGACGGTGGTTGAGGTAACCGAGAGCGTCTTGCCCACCTGGCGGACGATCGTCGCGACGGTGGTTGTAGTCACCGACAGGGTGATATTCCGGGCGACGATCCGGCTGATGGTCGGCACGGTCGTGCTCGTCACCGTTAGGCTCTTTCCTACGGAGCGAACCATGGATGCCACGGTGGTACTGGTGACAGAGAGCGTCTTGCCGAACACCGTGGCGCGGGTCATAGAGGCGACCGTGGTCGAGGTCACCGCGAGGGTCTTCCCTACGCTGCGCCGGATGGTAGAGACCGTGGTGCTGGTCACCGAAAGCGTCTTGCTGGTGCGCCGAACAATGGTCGGCACCGTGGTCGATGTGACCGACATTCGCTTGCCAACCGAGCGCACCATGGTCGGCACCGTCGTGCTTGTGACGCTGAGGGTCTTGTTGGTGGTGGAACCACCCGCCGCAGCCTCCTTGAAGGCCGCCGCGCCGCCTGCATACTCGGCGTTGAATGGCCCGCCACTAATCGTCCACGTCATGGCACCGCCGTCGCTACCGGCCTGCGTGGACATCTTGATGGTGTAGTCGCCGTCAGTTTCGTTGTTTACGCGGGAGGTTTGATTCGCGCCGACAGTGTGGCTCGTCCCCCAGCAGACCCATCCATCGACTACGAGGTCGGTCGATCCCACTCCGGTGGCTGTTGCTGATGGGTTGGCTGCCGTCGTGCTCCCAGCGGTCGCCGCCCCGCCGTAAGGAGTCGTCTGGTCGACGCCAGACAACGAGACCACCGCGATGGCTGCGCCGCCGTTGGAACCACTCCCGCCGCTACCGACCACTCGGACGGTCTTTGCCCCGCTGCCAATCTCCGAATCTTTCCACACGTCCATAGTCGTGCGCTGGTAGGAACCGCCGTCCGTGGCGTTGAAAGCGCGGGTTATCGAGGCACCGGCCCCGCCATAGGTAACCGTATGGGTGGTGTTGATGCTATCCCGGTTCGTGCCCGCCGTGACGATCGCGACCCGGTTGGAACCCGCGCCCGCCGTAAACGAAACGCTGATATCCCAGTCAACCGAGCCGCCCTCCTCGGTCGCGCTGGTGGCAGTGTCGTAGGCGATTGAATGGTGGTACCGCCAGTAGCGCGGGGCCGCCTCGATATCGGCGGCTATCTCGACCGTGGGGGCCGCCGCGCCGCGCCGCGAGTTGATCTCCGCCCAGGCCCGGAACACGCCCGCGCCCTCCCCCAGGCGGCGGGGCCGGATGTTCACCCATTCCGCAGGATCGGTGCTGCCCTCCCCGAAGTACCCCATAGGGAGCGACCAGGACAGCCGGTACGCGCCTCGCACCCGCCCGCGAGGATCCGGCTCCTGGGGGCCACCCCGCAGCCCTCCGCCCTCAAGCCGCAGGATCTCGTCGTCGCGCTGCACGAACAGGGCAACCGCCATCTCACAATCCGGCAGGGAATCCGGGTCATCGATCGTGAGGGTGATAGTCGACGTCTCGGGATCGAGCGCCACCGGCAGCATCGTCCGCACCGATCCACGGCGGGCCAGGGCGAACGGCCTCCGCGCTAGAACTGCCACAAGAAAATCCCCCAGCCGGGCGGTGCCGGTCGGGGGATAGCGTAAGCGTTCACGGGCCTAGTGACCCATTAACACCTCGGGTTTAGGGGGCGCGCCCGGTACTCGCGACACCGCAGATCCACACGCCTGGGGCGTACTCGATCCACGTGCCGGTCTTGGTTCCCCAGGCCGTGTTCTGGTCGTTCCGGTCATCCACCCGGCACAGTGCGCTCACGGGGGTGGGCGTTGCCGTGGGCGGCACGGGCGTCGGGGTGCGCGTGGGCGTCGGCGGTACCGGGGTAGCAGTCGCAGTAGGCGTCGCCGTGGGAGTCAGGGTTGCGGAAGGGATGGGTGTTAGGGTTGCGGAAGGTGTAGGCGGAATTGGCGTGTTCGTGCCGGTAGGAACCGCCGTTGCCGTTGATGTGGACGTGGGAGCGCCGGATAGAGTCCATATCGAAAAGTCCTGTGCGAAGAATGGCCCATTGGGGGTCGCGTTCCCCCGGAACTGAACGCTGGTCGTGCCCTGGGGGATCGGCATCCAGTAGCTCTTGAAGCGGTCAACGTTCTGTTCGGCGGGCTGGATCAGTGCCGCCTGCCAGCCCCCGCCGAAGTTGACCTCGACGTTCGAGCCGTTGGCCGCGAAGCGCAGGTTAGCGCCAGCCGGGGCCGGGGCATTGAACGCCACGGATCCACCCTGGGTGTACCGGGCGGACGCGTTGATGATGGTGAACGGGACAGCCGGGGCGATGGAGACGTTATCCCAATGCCAGGTCGCGGGGACGCCCGAATCGTCCTTCGTCGGGTTGTAGCTGTGGTGGCCGAACTGCACGACGCCCTGGGTGAACCCGAGGTTGGGGATCACGTTGTCGATGAAAGCCACCGGGGTAACGCCGCCCGAGTTCGGCCCGCCCGCCAGTAGCTCGAACTTTAGCGAGCCGGGAGTGAGGGATAGCCGGAAGGTCTCGCGCTGCTGGCCGGTGGGGGTGTAGCCGAGGTAGCCGGGAAGCTGGCACCACCAGCACCCATCGATCTCGGTCTCCTGGAAGTTCTGAATCGAATAGGCCCGGAAGGTGGTCTCGCCATTGAAGGCCGACATGATGACGTGGAGGCCCGTGCGCGGGAGCCCCTGGAGGTCAACGTCGCCCTGGTCGAACGGTAGCGCCAGGTTGTCGTTGTACGGGGTGATCCACACGTCGACCCAATCCCGCGACGATTGCCGCAGGGTGCTGAGGTCGAATGTGACCGTGCCGCTGGTACTGAAATCCACCATCTCGGGCGGAGTGACGTAGATCACCCCGTACCCGCCCGCGTTGATAGCGGTCATGAAGTGGTTCGCGCACTGGAAAACCGTCTGGGCGTAGGTCGTGACCATATGGGTGGCCGGGGGTGCCGAGCAATCGGCCCCGTGCTGCGCCACCATGGCCTCGGGCACGACCCAGGTGCCGCTATCCCGGCTGTGAACCTGCACGTCCCAGCCAGGCAGGGTGGCCGGTTCCGGGGTGGCCGGGGCACCGTCGAACGTCCACGGGGAGCCAGCGATGGCGATGGCCGCCCCGAACAGAACAGTGCCCAGGGCGGTGGCGATCAGGGGGATTCGAAGGATGCTTTTCATTAGGCGATCTTGAGGTTGATGGTGAAGGCGATCGAGTCACCCGAGGACAGGACGACACCGGTGAAGTCACCCTTGATGCAGAGGTTACCGCCCGAGGCCGCGTCGAATGTGCCAGCGTTCGTCACCGTGCCACCGCCCGTCGCGGTGCGGGTGCCCGTGATCGTATAGGTGTCGTTCGTCACCGTGGTCGTGGTGCGCGTCTCGGTGCCGGTCGTGTGGTCGGTACCAGCCGAGGTGCTGAGGTCAACCAGCTTCTCGGTGAACAGGGTGGTGTCCGAGGCGGCGGCGGTACCGGCACCGGTGCCCCACCCGATGTACTTAGGGGCGGTGCCGGACTGGATGATGCGGTTCGTGATAACCGCCTTGCCGCCATCCGTGAGGACAGTCGCCATCAGGACGCGCAGGCCGCGCAGGAGGCCACGCAGGGACGGCAGGCTGGGCGGTGCCAGCGGTGCGGGCCGGAACGTCGCGCCCGAGGCGGATGCGCCAAGGGACACCGGGGAGAGCGCCATCAGCGCCAGGAACAGCAGGAGCATGAGGATCACAGTTCACCACCCTTCGAAACAGTCACGGTGACGGCCTCGCCCACGGCCCCGATATCCGGAGCGGTGGCGCTCGTCAGGGTCAGTGTCGGCCCGCCGCTCGGATCGACCAGTTCGGCCACGAACACCGGGATCGTCCCGGTAATGCGCTGGCCCTCAACCACAAACACCCGTTCCTGGGTGCTCGACTCGATGGAGTGGATCACGTAGGTCTTGGTCATTTCCCCTGGCCCTCCCGCCATGCCTTCTTCATTTCCGCCAGCCACCGCGCCAGGCGGCCAGGCTGCGGTTCCGGTGCCGCCGTTCGCGGGGTGGGGCACGGTTCATAGGCGTGGGAGAGTGCATCCCCGCAGCCGCAGTCCCGGTGCCAGTACGAGATCGTCCCCAGATCCTCCATTGCCCGAGGCGTGGGGCATGGGTTGTCGCCTGGGTGGATGCGGGCCGGGTCACCGCAGCCGCAGCGAATGACCACGGCCTGGATGCTTCCCTCGCCGTAGGCCTCGGCGGTGCCGCCTGCTACTACCATCGACATTAGTTACCCTCCAGCCGCTTGGTAACCCCGCCCAGGATGGTCTTCCAGAGGATGACGTAGAACGTCTGCGCCACGCCGATGATGACGAACACCGAATGCAGGAAGGCATCGACGCTGTCGTAGCCGATGCCCTCGCGGGTGACCGACACGAACACGGCGGCCAGCGCGGCCAGGCCGATAGCTACCCCCTGCTTAGTGCGGCGCTTCCAGTTTGCCTTGACGATGAACGCCACGACGGGCGGAAGGAGGAGGCCCAGCACGACGCTAAGCTGGTTCAGAGTGTCCGGTGAAATATCGAGATGAAACATGGCTCCCCACGGCTCCTGTATCGCTTGCGGGCATTGAATCACAAGGGGTATGCGAATGACTATTGACCGATAGCCGGGCGAACCGAGCGCCCACCCCAGGAGGCGGCCCACAGCGGGGCCGCTTTCTTTTGCTCAGAAATCTTCGCTGGGGGCTTGCTTAGCATAGGCCGAGCGCCTATTGTCCAAGTACGGCCAGCGAGGCCGAACCTGCGGGAGGAAAGCAATGAGCTACGAGATCGACCCCGAAGTCCAACTGCGCGAATGGGAGGCCCGCGAGGAGCGCGAGGTCACCACCGCAATCGAAACCCTGGCCCCCGCCGCCTGCCCCGATTGCCCCTGGTGCGCCCCGGCCATCAACACCGGCACCGGCATCCTGGCCCTCTTCGCCAGCGCCCCCACGATGAAAGGCCTTTGGCTCCCCGGCAACATCAAGATCACCCGAGCCGGTGCCCGCAGTAGCAACCCTGGCGGCCTCTGGATCGCTGAACAGGGCGAGGACGGACGCTACTTCGGAAGCATCCGCGCAGACGGCACCATGCGGATGACCCGCAATTGGGGGCCATGGGCGATCGAGGAAGGCTACAGCGAAATGTTGAAGCGCCTCGCGGCATTCGGGGCCGAGGAACTGGCCCGCCTCGGCAAGGGATACGGACGGTGCTGCTACTGCGGACGCCTCCTGACCGACCCGATCAGCGTGGCCCTCGGGTACGGCCCGGTATGCGCCGGGTACCACGGCCTCCCCCACAACGAGGCCGCCGCCCAGGCAGCCGGGATGGCGGTGGCAGCGTGACTAGGTACAAACCAGGCGAATCGTGCAACACCGCCGCCATCATTGTCCTGCGGTGCCCCGATGGGGTGCACCGCGCCATGGCCAAGGACGTGGCCAGGCGGACGCCCAATTCCTACCAGTTCGTCAGTTCTCACCGCCGGTGGGACACCGCCCGCGCCGCAGCAGAAAG